>ENA-UOOE01000912-UOOE01000912.1-fermentation-metagenome-genome-assembly--contig:-NODE-912-length-26845-cov-4.260022_pt1 | contig 26845 bp, 24 predicted proteins | sample MGYA00245776_ERZ724021 | MGnify/ENA primary metagenome ERZ724021 (study PRJEB28704, sample SAMN03018321) | fermentation metagenome | biome: anthropogenic terrestrial biome; feature: soil; material... | reverse complement strand
ATTTATTTGCTCCTTACGTCGCATAAATTGGGAATTCGTTGCGAATGACCTACCATCCATTTGTCAGAAAAAACACTCTGACAAATGGGGTTAGGGCATCTTTCGCTTACACTCAGGATGACAAAGCATAACGCGTTTCTTGACATACAGCTAAATCTGTTTGGCTTTTTCAATTATATCATTAAGCAATTTAAATGATTGCATAGGTGTTACATTTTCAATATCGATGTTTTTAATATTTTCAGTTAATTCCTTGTATTCCTTGCTTTTACCCTTTTCCTCAGGATCAGGCTGGAACATGGAAACCTGGAAATTATCATTCACTCTGTTTTTCTTCTTGGCAAATGGCTTATTTATGTCGCTTTCATCAAGCTGCTTTAAGATTTCTTTCGCTCTTCCAACTACATCTTCCGGAAGCCCTGCCAAATTTGCTACCTGGATTCCATAGCTTCTGTCTATGCTGCCTTCTGTAATTTTTCTTAAAAATGTTATTTTATCATTTTCTTCTTTTATTAATATCTTATAGTTTTTAACGCTTTTAAGCTTACTTTCAAGCTCAGATAATTCATGATAATGAGTTGCAAAAAGTGTTTTTGCCTTAATTTTTTTTGTAATATATTCCACAACGCTCCAAGCAATGCTTAAGCCGTCATAGGTGCTTGTACCTCTTCCGATTTCATCTAATATCAATAGACTTTCAGAAGTAGCATTCTGCAATATATTTGAAACCTCGCTCATTTCAACCATGAAAGTACTTTGTCCCTGTGACAGGTCATCTGATGCGCCAACCCGGGTAAATATTTTGTCAACAACACAAATTTCAGCCTCTTTAGCAGGAACAAAGCTGCCTATATGAGCCAATAGTGCAATTAAGGCAACCTGCCTCATATATGTTGATTTACCCGCCATATTAGGGCCTGTAATAATTGACATGCGGTATTCTTTGTTGTCTATGTATGTGTCATTTGGAACAAACATCTCGTTTTTCATTATTCTTTCAATAACGGGGTGCCTGCCGTCTGTTATGCTTATATACCCTTTATTATTCATTTCAGGCCGCACATAATTATTCTTAACAGCAGCAATCGAAAGTGAATTAATCGTGTCAATTACCGCAATATTATAAGCTGTTTCTTGAATACGCTTTACATGGCTGCTTATGATTTCTCTTATTTCCAAAAACAACTCATATTCCAATTTCATTACCTGTTCATCGGCATTTAAAATTTTAGCTTCCATTTCCTTAAGTTCAGGGGTTACATATCTTTCACAGTTCGCCAAAGTTTGTTTTCGTATGTAATGTTCGGGAACATCCTCAAAATATGATTTAGTTACTTCCAAATAGTAGCCGAAAACCTTGTTAAAACCGATTTTTAAATTCTTAATGCCCGTTGCATCTCTTTCCTTTGTTTGAAGGTTAGAAATCCAATTCTTGCCGTTTACGGTGATTTTTCTTAACTCATCCAACTCTTCATTATAGCCTTCCTTTATTATTCCGCCTTCTTTAATTGATACAGGAGGCTCATCCTCAATTGATGTGTTAATTAAATCATAGATATCCTTAAGTTCATCAAATCTCGAATAAATGCCGGCAAACATTTCAGAAGATAGTTCTGATAATTCAGCCTTTAAATCCGGCAAATTTGAAAGAGACTGCTTTAAAGAATTTAGCTCCCTTCCGTTGCAGTTTCCGTATACAATTCGGCTTATAAGTCTTTCAATATCATAAACACTTTTCAAATATTCTTTAATATTATTAGATGTTATTACATTCTCATATAATTCTTCTACTGCATCTTGTCTTAAATTAATATGCTTAATATTTTTAAGGGGCTCTTCAATCCATTTTTTTAAAAGTCTTCCCCCCATGGCAGTTATAGTGTTGTCTATAATATGATACAGTGTACCGGGTCCCTTTTTCCCTCGTATTGTTTCAATAAGCTCCAAATTCTTTCTTGTGCTGCTGTCAAGCTGCAGATATTCCCCCACCGTGTAAAAATGAAGCTTATTAATATGCTCAAGGGAGGTTTTTTGTGTTTCATTTAAATACTTTAAAAGCATCCCAAGGGACATTACTGCATGGAAATTATCCTTAAGCCCGAATGGCTCCAATGATACAACCTTAAAATGCTTCAATACTATATTCTTGTAGTCATCAAGGCTTAAAATATCACTTAAATTTATCAGCGAATCTATCGTTTCATTACCGGTAAGTTTATTGGAAATAATTTCAGAAGGGGATATTTTGTTGATTTCTTCTATTAACAGCTCATTAGAATTGTTTTTTAAAAAATCACTTAATGATATATTTTCCGTTACAAACAGTTCACCCGTTGAAATATCCACATAGGACATGCCGAATCCCTTGTCCATATAAATGCAGCACAAATAATTATTGCTTTTTTCATCAAGCATTCCTTGGTCAATTATTGTCCCCGGAGTGATTACTCTTATAACATCACGCTTTACGATTCCTTTGGCGACGGAAGGGTCTTCAAGCTGCTCGCAGATTGCTACCTTGTAGCCGTTTTCAATAAGCTTGGAAATATATCCGTCTACAGCATGATGCGGAACACCGCACATGGGAGCTCTTTCTTCCTGACCGCAGTCTCTTCCTGTGAGGGCAATTTCTAATACCTTTGATGCAGTAATTGCATCATTAAAAAACATTTCATAAAAATCACCAAGCCTGTACAAAAGAATGCAGTCTTGGTATTGCTCTTTTATTGAAAAATACTGCTCCATCATAGGTGTATATTTCGTCATTCTAAACCCCCTATTCCGTCATCAAGCTGACAAAATTTTTATTACTCCACTATTATACCTTCTGTGTGGAAGGTTTTTACATTCGTAATTCTTACATTTACTATTTCACCAATCAGCTCACTGCTTCCCTTAAAATGAACCAACCTGAAATGCTCAGTCCTGCCTGTTAATTTACCATTCTCAGCAGATTCGACCAATACGGGAAACACCTTGCCAATGCATTGTTCATTTTTACATAGTACTATAGGATATAAAACATCCAAAAGCCTGTCAAAACGTTCATGTTTTACATCAACAGGCACCTGGTCTTCCATTGTGGCAGCCTTTGTTCCTTCTCTTACCGAATAAAGGAAAGTAAAAGCAGAATCATACTGAACCCTTTTAACAATATCTATGGTCTCCAAGAAATCTTCCTCAGTTTCACCGGGGAATCCAACAATTATATCTGTTGTTATTGCAATATCAGGGACTGCTTTTTTTAGTTTTTCAACCAAGTTTAAATAGTGCTCCTTTGTATATTTACGGTTCATTCGGCGAAGAACTTCATTGCTTCCTGCCTGTACCGGCAAATGCACATGTTTGCACACCTTGTCACATTCTTTAATTGCCTTTATCAAGTCATCTGTTAAATCCTTAGGATGAGAAGTCATAAAACGAATGCGCTCAATACCGTCAATTTTATTTATTTCATAAAGAAGCTCTGCAAATGTAAACTTATTTTCCGAATTGCTTCCGTAAGAATTAACATTTTGTCCAAGCAGTGTCACTTCTTTGCAGCCATCTTCTGCCAATGCTCTAATTTCCTGAATTATTTCATTTGGCTCTCTTGATTTTTCTCTGCCCCTGACATATGGAACTACGCAGTAGGTGCAGAAATTATTACAGCCGTATGTTATGTTTACCAATGCCTTGTGTTTGAACTTGCGCTGCTTTGGCATATTTTCATATATTGACTCGGTGTTGTCAATAATCCCCACACTTTTTCTTTTGTTGATTTCAGCATTATATATTAACATTGGCAGTTCATGAATTGTGTTTGTTCCAAAAATTATATCAACAAAAGAAAATTTCTTTAACACCTTTTCTCTTATTTCTTGTTTTTGCATCATACAGCCGCAAACTGCCACCAGCATATCAGGAGCCTTGCGCTTTAATCCTTTTACTTCACCAAGCTTTCCAAATACTCTAAGCTCTGCATTTTCTCGTATTAAACATGTATTAAAAATTACAAGGTCGGCGTTTTTATCATCATTTGTTTCTTCATAACCTATTGATGTAAGCATGCCTGATATTTTTTCAGAGTCATGTTCGTTCATCTGGCAGCCATAGGTCAATATGTGGTATGTTTTTCTCCTGCCGTTCATTATAAAAAATTGCTCATTATTATTTTTTAATTCTAGGAATTTATCGCCGTCAAATTTAACATCTTCTGTTATTATGTCTGTATTTCTTCCTTTCATATTTCTCCAACTTTCTATGTTTAAACATTTTTTACATCTTGAATATTATATCATTTCACAATGCTTTCTTCAACAAAAAATAATCCTTTATATTTTTGTCGAATTAGTGTAGAATATAAAAGATTATTATTTTACCAAATAGGATGGAAAGAAATGAATATTATAGAGTTAATAAATAAAAGACGAATATTTGGCATTATATCCCACCCTGATGCAGGAAAAACCACATTGACAGAAAAGCTTTTGCTCCACGGAGGGGCAATACGTCAGGCAGGTACGGTTCGTGCAAGAAAAAATGCTAAATTTGCCAAATCAGACTGGATGGAAATAGAAAAACAGCGCGGTATTTCTGTTACTTCTTCAGTTATGCAGTTTGAATATGATGATAAGGTAATTTCAATAATGGATACACCGGGACACAATGACTTCGGCGAAGATACCTACCGTATTCTTACTTCTGTTGACAGTGCCGTTATGGTTATTGATGCTGCAAAAGGGATAGAAGTACAAACAAAAAAACTGTTTCAGGTTTGCAGCATGAGAGGCATCCCCATATTTACATTTATAAATAAATTAGACCGTGAAGCAATGGACCCGTTAGAATCAATGCAGGAATTAGAAGATGTATTAGGTCTTCCTTCCGTTGCTGTGACATGGCCAATAGGCTGCGGCAAAGAATTTGAAGGAATTTATGACAGACAGAGAAATGTAGTAAGCTTATTTAAGAAAAAAGAACTCATCAATCTATACGATCAGGGTGTCAGCTCAAGTAAGTTAGAAGGTAAAATTAGTCCTTCTAATCTTACAAATTTAAGAAATGCAATGGAGCTCTTAGACGGAGCAGGAAATGTATTCGATATAGAGCTGGTTAGACAAGGTAAACTCTCACCTGTGTTTTTCGGTTCTGCATTAGCAGACTTTGGAGTAACAGAATTTCTGAAGCACTTTCTTGTTATGTCACCTCCCCCATCATCAAGAAAAACCACAACCGGAGAAGTCCATCCAACTGATGATGTATTTACGGGCTTTATATTTAAAATTCAAGCAAACATGGACCCTAACCACCGTGACAGACTTGCTTTCTTAAGAATTTGCTCCGGAACATTTGTAAGAGGAATGAATATCACCCTTTCAAGAACCGGAAGGCAGATGAAATTAAGCCAGTCCACCCACCTTATGGCAAATGAGCGTGAAACTGTCGATACAGCATATGCAGGTGATGTAATAGGAATTTATGATTCAGGGAATTTTCAAATCGGTGATACTCTTACAAACGGCAGGGATATAGTATTTTTTGAGCCTTTACCAACCTTCCCGCCTGAATTATTCAGCCGTGTAAGCCCTAAGAATTCTCTTAAGGGAAAGAACTTTCAAAAAGGTGTTGAGCAGTTAGCTCAAGAAGGTGCAATTCAGGTTTACAGAAATGAATACAACGAAGTTGTTTTAGGGGCTGTAGGAGTTTTACAGTTTGAAGTTTTCGAATACCGCTTAGTTAACGAATACAACACAGATATTCGAATGGAAAACATAGAATTTACAGTAGCAAGATGGGTTAAAACAGATGACCCTAAAAGCTTAAAAAGATATCAAAATTCGCGCTGCATGCTGGTTTTCGACCATTACGAAAGACCTGTACTGTTATTTACGAACCAATACGCCTTAAGAAGCTTCCAAGACAGATATGAAGATGTAGAATTGGTAGAAGCACTCGATGTTGTAGATGAATTAGAATAGTCAAATGTCATTGCTATAAATATGTCATAATAAGGGCGCAGCCCTGTCATTCTGAACGTATGTGAAGAATCTCATAAAAAAACGCATGATTTCATGCGTTTTTAAGTTTAGTAAAACAACTTTGTATTTAAAGAAAAGCATCAATAATCACTTATTAAGGTAATTTAATTCTTATTGGCTCCTCCAACAATACTTTTGGAGTAAAGGTCCTTTGTAAAATGACTTTTCCGTTTTGAGGATATTTAACTGTAATAATTGTTTCCATTTGAGAATCGTATGAGGAAGTCCCTTCACCATCCAATTTATATTTATTTCCTTCAGTATCTTTATATTCATGATTAAACATTCCAAAATTATCATCATTTATTATCTGAGTTGAAAAAATTAGCGTAGCATTATCATCTTTTTTAATAACTTGTTTTAACTCCATGCCTTCAATATTTGGGGTTATTGTTTTGTTATCAATATCAATTGTAATAAATTCTTCATCTTTATCCAATAACCGAATCGCCTTAATGAATAACTCCTGTTTTTGAGGTGTATCAAAATAGTTAGATTCAACAAATACACGCATCCATGTATTCTCATCATTATAGGTTGCACTAAAACCATTACCGTTGCCTTTCAAAATTTTATTATCATCCTGAACTAATTCTAATTCAAGTCCCTTGATTATAGCGGAATTTTCAACAGGAAATGAAATGTTTACTTCTGTTCCTGTAGGGTATACCTTCATGTCTTCTACAATAATATCTTGGTCAAATATTGTATGTTTTTCATTAATTTCATAAATTTTCGGTTCTACAAAATTTTTTAATTCTATATGAAAATTAAATGTTCCCATGGTTTCAAAGTATGAATTTGATTTGAAATCATAAGGTTCTGTTATTTGTACAGCTTTATCTTCCTCTGAACTCAATAAATTTTCAATTTTTACTTCTACTTCTATATCTATTGATTTTGGCAATTTCCCTTCTGTAAAATGATAATTTTGCATTATAAAGCCGTAATTTTCTTTCCTTCCTTCAAATGACAAACCGGAGGTTGAATAACCATAACCTTCAACTTTCTCTCCCGTATCCCCGTTCTTCATATTTTTCAGGAAAATATTAACCCATTGATTTGATTGTTGTTCAAATTCTTCAGGCATTTGAAAGAATAAAACTAATTTCTTCTCATCAGCTATCACATATGGCAAAAGTAATTTATTATTACCATCCCAGTCCACAAGATTTACTTCTTGTACATATTCATTTTCAATTGCCATACTTAAACTTTTATCAAACTTAACATACTCTGCAAGTTTGCCGATAACAGGAAACTCAGCTACTGCATTAGCAAAAGCAGGATTTATATTTACCAATAAAATAAAAATTATTGAAGCAGCAATAGCGGTAATGGAACTCATTAAAGTTTTCTTTTTTCTTTTTTCTTTTATAAGGCGTTTATTAAATCGTAATTCTACTCCTGATAAATTATCCGGATATTCAAATGATTCGTTTATTAATTCATCCCATTTTTTATTATTATCCATCATGATTCTCCTTTCTAATCAGATACCTCTACTCTTAAAATTTCCAATGCTTTTCTTGAGCGTGTGGACACTGTGCCATCCGGTATCCCTAAAATTTCTGCAGTTTCTGATATTGTGAATCCCCCAAAATATCTTAGTATGATTACTTTTCTTAGGTCTTCAGGCAAGTTATTGATTACAAGCTTTATATGAATTGAATCTTCTACTGAATCTTGTTGGTTTTCCGGCAAAACATCCATATTCAATTCTCTCTTACCATTACGAATAATTTTAAAGCATTCATTGATTAATATTCTTGTAACCCACGTTTTAAGGAATTTTGGTTCCCTCAAATCATTCCTGTGTACATATCCTTGATATACCGCTTCATCAACTGCATCCAATGATTTAGTTTCATCATGAAGATAACCAAATGCAACTCTATAAAGCATTTCCTTGTTTTCTGTTATAAAAGTGATGTAAGCTTCTTTGTCAATTTTTTTATTAAGCATTGCACTGTTTACCTTCCTTTCTACTAATTAGAGTAAGTAACATGACGTTTTCATTTCATAAATAAATTTTTTTAAAATAATAATAGTTTTCTATATTATAAACCAAAAAATATAAAAATGATAATCCTATACAGGCATTTTAAAACACAACTTAAAGGTGCAAAACTTATTAAGATTTTGCACCATCATTTATAATTTTACTATTTACACTACTAATATTCCAGCTTACCATTCTTGATTCTTTCAGCCAAATCTTTTACCTTCATTTCTATTTCACTGATTATTTGTCTAAAAAACTCATCACTTTTACCGGTAGGGTCTTCAAGTCCCCAATCCTCTTCATGCTTACTGTCAACAAACGGACAAATTACATTGCAGCCCATTTTTATTACAATATCAATATCCGGAAGCTCAGTGATCAGTTTTGAATACTGAGTATCTTCCATGTCAATATTATATATTTCTTTGATAAGTCTTACCGCATCCTGGTTTATTTGAGGCTTTGTTTCCGTTCCTGCCGAGAAACTTTCAAACGCATCAATGGCAAAGTGTTTGCCAAGAGCTTCTGCAATCTGACTCCGGCATGAATTGTGGACACAAATAAATGCAACTTTTGGTTTTTTCATAATTTCCCCTCTCAAATTATTATCATTTACAGGGGAACCAGTGTTTTGTATTGTTGGCAATTCTTACAAGAAATAGCATTACAGGGACTTCAGTCAGTACTCCCACTGTAGTAGCCAAGGCTGCCGGTGATGTAGCCCCAAATAATGCAATTGCAACAGCCACAGCAAGTTCAAAGAAATTTGATGCTCCAATCATCCCGGCAGGAGCCGCTATATCATATGGCAGCTTAATTACTTTAGCCGTTAAATATGCAATAAAAAATATTAAAAATGTCTGAATTGTCAGTGGAACTGCTATCAAAACTATATGCAGAGGGTTATTCAGTATCACTTCACTTTGAAAAGCAAAAATTAAAATTAATGTAAGCAATAGACCTGCTGTTGTTGCATTATCAAACTTTAACAAGAATTCATTTTCAAAATATTCCAAGCCTTTCTTTTTAATAACATTAATTCTTGTAAGAATTCCTCCTGCCAATGGAATAACAACAAATAATACGACCGATAAGATTAAAGTATCCATTGGCACCGATACATCACTTACCCCAAGCAGGAATTTTACTATAGGAACAAATGCTGCTAATATTATTAAGTCGTTGGTAGCAACTTGAACTACAGTATATGCAGGATTGCCTTTTGTTAATGTACTCCACACAAACACCATTGCCGTGCATGGAGCTGCTCCAAGCAAAATAGCTCCTGCCAAATACTCTTTTGCTAAATCAGGCGTAATAAAATTTTCAAATACTACATAAAAGAAAAATGAAGCTATAGCATACATTGTAAACGGCTTAATCAGCCAATTTGTTATCCATGTAACATATAGTCCCTTTGGATTGTTGCGTATGTTTTTTATGCTTTGAAAGTCTACTTTTAACATCATAGGATATATCATTACCCATATCAATATTGCCATAGGTATGGATATTTTAGCATATTCAAACTTGCCTAAAAAAGCCGGAACACCTGGTAGAAATTTTCCTAATACAACACCCGCAACCATGCAAAGTGCTACCCAAACTGACAAATACTTTTGAAAGAACCCTATCCCTTGTGAATTTTTGTTTTCCATTAATTTATTGTCTCCTTAAATATTACATGAATTTTTTTTGTACTTTATTATATTGCTCATTATTATCATTGCAGTTACTACTATTCTTCATCCTTAGAACTTTCTTCTGCATCTGTATCACAGCAGCAGTCCTCAGGCTCTTCAATAATCTCCATATTACAACAACCCTTTTTATTTTTGGGCGTTTCCTCTACGATTTCCATATTACAACAACTGTTAGATTTGGCACGGAATAGACCGCCAAAAAAACCATTTTTCTTATTCATATTTATTTCCTCCTTTTAAAATACAAAATTAAATATATAGCCCGTTACCGTAGCCACTATAAAGACACATAGCACAAACGCTATAACCATCTTTTTCTTAAAGATAGAGCTAAGTAAGGATACTTCTGGAATACTTGCCCCTGCACCTCCAAGAATCAGTGCAATTGTTACCCCCGGTGCAACACCCTTTGAAATCAGTATACCGGCAATCGGAATCATGGTTTCTGTGCGGATATACATGGGAATTCCTACAATGGCAGCTAAAGGTACCGCCCAAAATTTATCCTTACCGGCGAACCTTGTCAATAGCTCGGTTGGAACAAATTCATATATAAATGCACCGATGCCTGCCCCTAATAAGAGGTATAAGAGCACATCTTTAAACAAACCGAAAGAGTCCTTAAATGCTAGCTTCATTGCTTGGGATTGCTTCCGCCAAAATGTTCCTTTTAGCTTTTCCCAAGTAATTGCATCGGTGTTTCCACCCTTAATGCTTACGTTTTTAATTTCCTTTTCAAATCCTAACTTGTCCAGAACAAGACCCATTACTACAGCAAACAAAAAGGTGACGGTTGTATATACAATTGTTGCTTTAACACCGAAAAACGCTAACATTAGTGTAATGATGGCAGGGTTTAGAATAGGTGAAGTTAAAAGAAAAGAGATTGCACCATTAAAGGGCGCCCCACTTTTAAACAGTCCAACCAATACAGGGACGGTAGAGCAGGAACAAAAAGGTGTAACAGCTCCCAAGAGTGCACCAAGAACACTATTAAAGCTTTTTCGGGGCGTTGTCAAAACTCTCTTTATCCTCTCCTGCGAGATATAAATCTGCAGCAGAGCCACAACAAAGCTAATGCCGATAAAAAGAACAAACAGTTCACCAAACAGTATTAAAAAAGTCTTTAGAGCATTGAGTAGAGTTTCAGTTGTAAACATAAAATTACCTACTTTCATTGTTAATATATTTTGTATTATATCGCCTTAGTTATCTTCTATTTATGCTTTAAGTTATAATATCAAGCAACATATCAACTTTTTTCGATTTGAACCTTAAAAAAATGCTGAATCCTCGTACAGATGTCTTGTTATTACTTACAGCTAAAGTTTTCCAAAGCAGCATTAGGCCTAGTGATTTCCTTCAAAATAGCTATGGCTTCATTGCTGCCTTGTTCACTTAATTCATAATAGGTCCATTTGCCCTCCTGCCTACTGTCCACAATACCGGACTCACAAAGAATTTTCATATGATAGGACAAGGAGGACTGTGGCAAACCAAGCTTTTCATGCAGTACGCATGCGCATTTTTCGCCACTTTGGAGAAGTTTAAGAATACGCAGCCGTTTTTCATCGCAAAAAGCTTTGAATAATTTTGTGTGTTTCTTATATTCCATCTCCATACTTACACCTCAAATCTAAAATAATTGATATATATAGTATATGCATCAAATCCAAAAAAGTCAATATGTTCTTTAACAAAGTTTTTTCATTAGCTTTCTTTTGATTTCATGGATTGATAGAATTTTTTTAAATTTTCAGGAATTTGGTACTTCTCCTGTACCTGTTTCTCGGTGCTTCCGCCATACACTTCCTTTAAAATTGCTTCAATTATCATTGCTTTTGGAGGCTTTGTATATTCTTTCCCTTGATAGCTCCATACCCGGCAGTCAACTTCGTCACCGCATAAATCTCCGCAAGACTCACAAAGACTTTCCTTGTAATCCATTTGAATATCCTTGCCGTTTATACGTATGGTAGGCGAAGTCAGAAACCTGTGCTTTATAGCAAGTTCCTCACTTAAGACATTTATTTTATTGACTTTTACATCTATTCCTGCTGCTTCAAGAACATTCGCTGCATCACTAACAGCTTCATCAAGGCTCTTATCCGCACCCTGACATCTTTCGCATACAGTTACATCAAGATATAAAAAGTCAATAGTAAGCTCTCTCTTATTCATGTCAGGTTTATTTGATGAACCGCAACAGCCATCAGAGCATGAACAACAAGAATAATTATTTTTTGACAACTTTAATCACTCCTTTAATAACTTAACAATATCAGCCGGTTTTAAAACTTTTCCGTAGGATACTACTTTTTCGTCAATAACCAAGGCAGGAGTTCTCATTACTCCATAGTCTACAATATCATTCACATTTTCCACTTTTATTATCTCTGCCTCTATCCCCGTTTCTTCCAATGCTTTTTCCGTATTTTCCTTTAATGTAACACAATTTTTGCATCCTGGACCTAAAATTTTAATAATCATCTTACATTCTCCTTTTTAATTTATTTATGGAATTCAATAATCATTAAGATTATCATATACTTCTAATAGATAAAAATCAATATTATCTATTACAAATTTCTAAATATTCTTCAGCTGACTTACTCTTTTCGATATCCAATTTTAAAAGCGGATAATCTTCTATATTCTCAACAATCTTTTCTAAGATATCTTCAAATAATTTTGCATCAATATTCAAAGAATAATACGTGTATTGTTCTTTTCTCTGATCTTTTACCAACTCCATATCTCTGAGCCGAGATAGATGTTTTGAAACATTTGGCTGTGATATGCCGGTTATTCCGGTGAGCTGACATACACAAAACTCATTGTGAAATAAAAGTACCATTATCCTTAATCTGGTTTCATCAGAAAGCAATTTAAAATAATTAATTAGTTTATCCATATATTTTATCCTTTCTTTAACATTAAACTACTAAATTTCCGAAAATCATTCCTGCTATAGTAGACAAAACAACAACAAGACTTACATAAACTACAGTTTTCTTGGTGCCGATAACGCTTCTAATTGTCAGCATACTTGGTAATGATAAAGCCGGACCGGCTAATAATAAAGCTAATGCAGGTCCCTGACCCATGCCGGCACCAATTAATCCTTGAAGTATCGGGACCTCTGTAAGAGTTGCAAAATACATGAAAGCACCAAGTATTGAAGCAATTAAATTAGAACTTAAAGAGTTACCTCCCACTAATCCACTAATCCAGACGGAAGGAATTATACCTTCTTGACCACCGGGCAGACCAAATAATAAACCGGAAATCATAACTCCAACAAATAATAAGGGCATTATTTGAAGTGCAAAACCTAATGTTTCCCCGTACCAAGTCTTTCTTTCATCTTTATTCTTCCATTTTACAAGAGCATATATAACTACTAATAGAAAGCCTAGTGTAAGTATCCATTTAGAATTATAAATTATAGCTCCTAATCCAAATTCAGTATTAGGCTCAGCCCAGTTTGCAAAAATTAAAATAGCAATCATAGAAGCTACAAAAACAACGGTCTGCCATAAAGGTCTAGACTCTTCATCCTCTCCTATAAAAAGGCCTGCGTCCTTTTCTTCAAGCTTAGAGATTCTTTCTGTTTCTTCTTTTCTAAAAATCCATTCCATAGCTAAACCAATAATAATAGAAAATGAAATAGCTCCTATTCCTCTTGCAAGCCCAAGTTTCCAGCCTAATACTCTTGCTGTAATTGCAACAGCTGTTATATTAATAGCCGGACCCGAATATGCAAAAGCTATTGCAGGCCCCAATCCGGCACCTTTCTTATAAATACCGGCAAATAAAGGCAATACAGTACATGAGCATACAGCTAAAATAAATCCTGAAACAGAAGCCACCGTATATGATACCCATTTTTTTGCTTTAGCTCCAAAGTATTTTATTACCGAGTTCTGAGAAACAAAAACCCCTATAGCACCTGCTATAAAAAATGCCGGAATTAAACACAGCAGCACATGTTTCCTTGCATAATCCTTAAGCATTGCAAAGGATGCCATAATCGCTCCTTGAAGCTCCGGACTTTCAATAGGCATAAAATATACCAGCAGAAAAACCACAACTATAATTCCAAATTTCTTCTTATCGCTCATATCATAAACCTCCTAAATTTAAGTATGTATCATAATGCCTGTATGCCCATATGCGGATATAAGCATATCATAATAATACTACTTATAATCTTCTTTGTCAACAATTAAATTACTTAAGTTTCAGCAAAATAATCCATAATACTAAAAACATAAAAAAATGTTGAAGTATTTTTACCTCAACATTTATTCTTAGAATCTCTTACAATTTTATTGTTCTAATGTAATTGTCCAGTAGTTTAAAAATGCAGCCCCTATATCTTCTGTAGGTATGGAATACTCAACGGTCGGTATTTGAATTGCCATAGGCAGTAATACCGTACCATTTGCTTTTGGAATAAGTAATTTATCAGTGTCTTTTTGTACTACACAACGCATAGAATCCTGATTACCAAAAAAATAATCTATAAATGTTTGCCTTTCTTCTAAAGAAGCATCCTTAACATAAAAAGCATTTTGGGCGGCAGAGGTATCTACCGGAATCCAACCATAGTATGGAAGATAGAATTCTGCCCAAAAATGACCACCGAATTCTCCTGAAAAAAGTTGAAAGCCGCCGGTAGATCTTGCAGGAATTCCTATTGAACGGCACATGGCTGTAAAATACATAGACTGGGCGCCGCAGTCACCTCGCTGATATTTGTGAACATAGTCTGATTCAGTTTGAGAAGTTCGCGGCCATAGAGCAAAATGAGGCATAAAACTATAATCCACATTATTGACAATATAATCATATATTTTGCGGGCAGCAAAATACGGGTTAGTTTCCGTTCCAACTATCTCCAATGCCTTTTTACGTATATCGGATGTAATCTCTGTGTTGCCGTAAGAACGGGTATATTCTTTGTAAATTTCTGAATCCCTGTCATATTCACCTATATTTTGCGGGTTTATCACGTCTCTTTGTTCGTAATGAGTAAAAGTAAATTTAACCTGAATAAATAAATCTTCAGTCAAATCCTCCATAGGAATCTCCATATACATAAGACCTATGTCATCATCAATGCTTGGAGGCTGCTTAACCCATTCTTCCGGTGTTACAAAATCAATAGTAACCTGCGTTTGAGGACCTGTATTAATTGGAATCGGAAGCCATATCCTGTAAGTACCAACTTTCGGCAGTTCCTGCCTAGGTATGGATATGGTATGAGTACCATGATAAGTGACAGGATTTTGATATTGTTTCCAATTGTTTTCCGGTTTTTCATCAGCTGATTGATTTATTTTAAGCATTAAATCATAATATGCCTGTTGTGATGAAGTATTGGCATACATAAGTTCCAAATGTCTGTATATTAAATTCGATGCAGCTTCTTCAAAATAATGTTCTTCACCGTCATAGAAATAATACTCTAATTCTTTATTTTCTATCCAACTGATTATTGTATCCTCTGTAACCTGCGGATAAGTTTTCGTAATCAGGTCTTTAACTTCCTCAATAGTATAAGGATAGATTCCCTGAATAATTGTAATTCTTTGTAATGCTTCGCCGCACTCAAAGGCTAACGCATTATTATATTCAAGAAGCAAAGGTAAAGCCCTTTTATAAAGATTAGCTGCATAGCTAAAATTCTTTTCCTTTTCTTGATTTAATGCTTGCAGATATAGAGCTTCACCTGAATTTTCATCGAATTTTGTAGTTATAATAAATCTGTCTCCAGGATTCTCACTTATAAAAACAATCTTTCCGTTTTCAGGCAGCTTAACCGATTGATTACCTCTTACAGTAGAAAAGAAAATACAGGATTCTTCCGAATAAACAGCAAATGACCCATTCTTCGGTAAATTAACAGTCATTGTTTTACCAACATCATTTTTGTTTATAGTATACCACTTAGCATATCCGTCTTCCTGGATTGTGCAAACGGCATTCTCCCCGGCATACAGTTCCGCCATATCTTTTTCGCTGATAAATATCAAGTCGCTTAAGAATAGATATTCTTTTCCATTAAAATTTAAAATATCAATGTTTGATAAATCTCGACCGGCCATGACAGGTATCTGAACATCTTGGACTGCTTTATTCTGATTTACAATTTTATGATATCCTGCATATCCGGGCAATTCTTTTTTGGTGGTGATTTCAAAATATGTATTTTCTAAAGTATGATATAATTGACCATGCGGATTTTCATTTACAATAAAATATTTTGTTCCGCTTCGTTCATCCCAAGCATTTTGTATTAGAACATCAATTTTATTCGGTTCTGTTTTCTCATACTCATATGAAGTTATAACCGTTTGTCCCAAATTTGGTAAATTTAAAACCTGTCTAATTTGTATATAGGTTTTCCCATTAGATTCTTCTACAAATTTTAACTTTTTACTGCCATTTTCGTTGACAAATACACCTTCAGATGTATAAAGATAAACTTCATCAGGTATATCTTTGTTGGATAAAGATGATACGGTTATTTTTCCTTTTTCTCCAACAGTTATATTCATAATCATAGAATCGTTGGAATACAAACCTGAGTATGAAGTTAATTTTAAAGGCATTGAGCATAAAATCGGTGTTTGCAGTTCTTCAGGAGGCAAAATTTCTGCGATTTCATTTTCAGCTGACAAGGCTTCAAGAATCACATATTGACCCATTACTTGTCCAAAAATACTAGAGCCGCCTGATAACAAAGCCGCAAAAGCCATGTCGTATTCAGGAAGCACTATAAAGCTGCTATGATACAACCGTGTATCACCGCCCTTTATTAACGGTTGAATATTGTATTGACTGTATGGATATGCATCAACTGAATCCCAGCCTAAACCATAGCCAAAAAGTCCTTCCTTTTGGTCAGGACCGAAACCTCTTTGGTATTCTTTTTGCATTGTCTCAATCTTTGCATCCTGTGACAAAAGGTTAGCCGCAGGCAGATATCCCGGGTCATTCATATATACCTGTCCTAATCTGCATAAGTCCTCAGCTGTTGAATATACTCCGCCCGTCCCGATTAAATTGATAGTATCAACAGGCGTTTCCTCATCATTATTAAATGTTCTTACAAGACGATTTCTGTCAAAGTCATCTTGAGGTGTATATGTATTGGACATGCCAAGAGGTTCAGTAATATTCTTCTTTAAAAATTCTGAATAGCTCATTCCGCTGACCTTTTCAACAACTATTTCTGCAAGTGTAAATCCATCATTGCAATAAACCGAAAATTCTCCAGGGGCTGCTTTTAGTGGTTGCTTAGCAAGTTGTAATAATAATTCATCATGGTTAAGGGTACTTGGGTAATCATATAAAAAACCGTTAACAAAGGTGCTGCCCATTATTCCCGACGAATGATTCAAAAGCATCCTTACGGTTATTTCTTTATATCGACCGTCAGCCATTTTAAATTCCGGGATATATGTCACAACCGGTTCATCCAAGTTCAATTTACCTTGATCTGAAAGCATCATTATGGCTGTAGCAGCAAACATTTTGCTTGTTGAACCTATTCCGAATAATGATTGATTGTCTAATGATTTGGTATTATCTTTGTCGAAAATTCCCGATGTACCGGAAACAACAATTTTCCCGTCAGAAATCAAAGCATACTGAATTCCTGAAACACCATAATCATTTACAATAACTTCAGCCAAACGTTCTGCTGAATTTTTAACATCGGCATAAATATCTTCTTCTCCAAATACAATGCTTGGAAAAATCAACATTATCGCCATTATTAACAATATTGTTTTGTGTATATGTTTTAAATAAGGTTTCATTTTTTCCTCCATTCTTAGAATGATTTTATTGTCCTTTCTTCAGTTGTTTAATATCATACCCTGTAGGATTTTGAAACATCCTAAGTTCAAAAATATCTATTACAGACAATATATGATCGAAAACATCTGCTTGTATAGTTTCATAATTAACCCACTTTGTATCTGCAACAAATAAATATATTTCAATTGGTATGCCATTTTCGGTTGGAGCTAATTGCCTGACAATGGTAGTACTTTCCGGCCGACGCTCAATCGTATTTTTTATATAGTTTGTTAAATAAGTTCTGAAAACCCTCAAGTTGGTTAATTGTTTGCCGTTAATGTGCAGTTCAGTATTTATATTGTTTTCATTATTGAAAGTATCTATTTCTTTAGTTATTTCTTCCATATATTCATTTATTAGCTCAATTTTTTTGAATCTTTCAATCATTTCATAAGAACATATTTTTATAGTGCACATATCAATGAGAAATGACCTTTTAACTCTTCTTCCGCCGTATTCCCGCATTCCCTTCCAATTTTTAAATGAATCCGTAATGAATGCAGATGTTGGTATTGTTGATATTGTTTTGTCCCAGTTCTGTATTTTAACCGAATATAATGTAATATCCAATACATCACCATCAGTATTATACTTAGGCATTTCCACCCAATCTCCTATCCTGAGCATATCATTCCAGACAAGCTGAATTCCTGAAACAAAACCGATTATTATATCCTTAAATATCAATGAAACAACAGCTGTAACAGCACCGACTCCGCTTAACAAATATATGGGATTTCTATCTATTAAAATTGAAATAACAGCTATTCCTACTACCACATAAACAGCTATTTCAATTACCTGCAGAAGACCCTTGAGCGGTCTTTCATTTGAAACAGGATTTTGCCTGTAAATACTGTCCAATGCAGCCAATAAAGATTTAAAAACCATGGATATTACAACTAATATATAGATAATTGCAGCCTTTTGTATAATAACTTGAAGATTATTGTATAATGAAGCAAACGAATAAATAAGAACTCCCGGAACAATTAAAGCAATCCTTTGAAACAATTTGGTCTCCAACAATACATCATCCCACTTATTTTTGTTGTTCATTATTAATTTTGTAATAAGTTTTAAAACCACACGGTTTATAATAAAATTCAATATGGCGCAAACAAGCAATAAAGCTATGGTTATTAATATGTAATACACTATGTCTGCTGTAAACTCATTAGGTAATCTGCCTAATAAATAATTGTAAAAAGTCATATATCTCTCCTTTCAATCTTTATCGTCATTCTAGGGGTGTTAGCGAAGAATCTCATCAGTAAGACCATTTGCTGCTTTCGAATGTCAATCCATTTAACTCATCTTTAATATTTTTCCAATTTGGCAGAAATTTAGTCATATAATCCTTGAATACCCGGTTGTGACGTTTTTCAAGAAGATGTGCCATCTCATGAACAACAATGTATTCCAAGCACCTTGGAGCTTTCTTGGCAAGCTCGAGATTTATCCAAATCCTTTTATCCCGCACATTACACGTTCCCCACCTTGTCTTCATAAGCTTTACACCAAATTCATCCACCGTAACCCCCATTATCTTTTCCCATTTTTGTATGTATGAGGGTATCATGTCTTTTAAATTTTGCCTATACCATTCTGACAAGAGCTTCTCTCTTTTTTCAACCGTGCTGCCCGGTCTGACATATAAGTCAATATATTTGTTGTTTCTTAATTCAACACGCTGTTTCCCCTTTGTTTCAATAACATTTAATAAATATCCCGTTCCCATGAAATAATGGCTTTCTCCTGATACGAATTCTCTTATGCTCTGTCCTTCCTGAGTGGTATACTTCTTCTTCTGTTTTTTAATCCAAGATAATTTGGAAAAAGCAAAAACACGTGCTGCTTCATCATCCATATGCTGCGGAACCGCCAATCTTACTCTCCCATCCGGAGGATAAACCGACAGATGTATGTTTTTTATCTTCTTCCTTATTAACTCTATGTCTATGTTTTGTATAGTTATTTTGCTCATATTCTGTTTTACTGCTCCATTATTTTTATGTCTATTACTCTTTATCTAATCCTTAGTGTCTATAATAATATAATATCTTACACCAATCCGAAATACTTTTCAAAGAATTTAAGAAGTTTTTCAATTATACCCTGTTTTTTGACTGCCCTGCCGCCGCCAAAACGTGATACAGGCGGCATAATCTTATCAATGTCTGTTCCTGTTGTTTTCAGCAAACCATCCCTAAAAGCATTATCCATAAATCTCCTGGTTTCTTCCGGTTTTAATTTTTCTTCTTCAATAATGGCTGCCATATCTGCATCCCTGCGCTCATTTAAGAATTTTCGCCAATCCTCATCAATTTTTGTTGACATATTTACTTGCTCTATGAAATGCTCGATAAGCTCTTTCTTGCTGCGTAACTCAATACTTGAATTGATGGCTTTGTCGATAGTCGTGAGTATTGTCTTATCTTTGCAGTTGGATTCTTGATATTTTGCCACAAGCATTAAAATATAATCAATATTTACCTCAATCTGCCTTATGAGCTCAATCTCAAAAATAATGTCGTCATTTATGGTTTCTTTATCACTGTCTAAACCTTTTTTGAATTCCTGGTATAAGTCAATATAAGTACTCTGATAATCTTGAAAATCCCTTTCGGATAATATTTCATTACCTTCAAAATCATCAAAAGAAGTCAGGATATTTCTAAGTCTTAAAATTGCGCCATATAGACGGATAAAGTCTTTTTGTGCTTCTTCTCCGATAATAGGTTCTCCAAGAGGGTACTGAGAAGTTAAATTTGAAATTAATTCACTATAACCCGGTTTATGTTCTCCTTTGTCATTATAGCCGTTATAGTATTCTTCGTATGTTTTTAAAAGCACAATTCCGCCGGCATCTTTGTTTCCGAAAAGAGCAATGGCTCTGTCGGTTTCTTCCTTCAAATCACGAAAACAAATTATGTTTCCAAAAGTCTTAACACTGTTTAAAATTCGATTTGTCCTTGAAAACGCTTGAATGAGTCCATGCTGTCTCAGGTTTTTATCTACCCAGAGTGTGTTAAGAGTAGTTGCATCAAAGCCTGTTAAAAACATATTTACCACAATAAGCAAGTCTACTTCTCTGTTTTTCACACGAAGTGAGAGGTCCTTGTAATAATTCTGAAACTTATCAGAAGAAGTATCATAATTTGTGTTAAAAGAAGCATTGTAGTCTTTAATTGTCGATTCAAGAAAATCACGAGAGCTCTTATCAAGGTTATCCATGTTGAAATCTTCATCCGGCAGCAGTCCATCAGGCTCATCTTCATTGGCGCTAAAGCTAAAAATGGTTGCTATGTTAAGTCTCCGTTTCCTTTCCTCTATTTGTTTTTTAAACTCTGCATAATATTTTATAGCCATTGGAATAGAGGCAACTGCAAATATAGAATTGAAACCGGCAACACGCCTTGTTTCCCTCATTTCAATCATATTATTTGTTTGTTTATCTTTTTCTTCCCATTTTGCAGAGAATGTATAAAAGCTGCTTCTTTTTGTCTTCTGGTCAAAATGCTCAAGAATATATGAAACAATATCTTTGATTCTTTTCGGGTCTGCCAAAGCTTTTTCCTTGTCTATACTATAAACTTTTTTATCTTTTATATAACTTGGTAGCTTCATGGTATCTGCGAAGTCTATTCTAAAAGGCAATACATTCCCGTCATTGATGGCATCAACAATTGTGTAAGTGTGAAGCTTATCCCCAAAAGCCTGTTCAGTTGTCCTAAGAAGCGGATTACCGCTCATAGCTGCATTTGCTGCAAATATTGGTGTACCTGTAAAACCGAATATATGATAGTTCTTAAAGTTCTTTGTAATAGCCTTATGCATGTCACCGAACTGTGACCGATGACACTCATCAAATATTAATACAACATGTTTTTTATAAATATCATGCTGCTTATTTTTACGAATAAATACATCAAGCTTCTGAATTGTCGTTACAATTATTTTGTATTCATGTGGATTTCCTTTTTCGTCCTTATTTTCAAGCTGCCTTTGAAGCACCCTTGTTGAGGTGTTGCCGTTTGCTGCACCTTTTTCAAAACGGTCATATTCTTTCATGGTCTGGTAGTCCAAGTCCTTACGGTCAACAACAAACAGCACCTTATCTATATATGGCATGGTTGATGCTATTTGTGCTGTTTTAAAGCTAGTCAACGTTTTACCTGAGCCTGTTGTATGCCAAATATACCCGCCTGCAGCGGCTGTCCCGGTTTTCTTATAGTTGGTTGAAACCACAATGCGAGACAATATGCGTTCAGCAGCAGCTATTTGATAGGGGCGCATAACAAGCAGAAGTTCTTCGGATGTGAATACACAGTACTTTGTCAATACATTTAAAACCGTATGCTTAGCAAAAAATGTTCTTGTAAAGTCTACAAGGTCTGTAATAGCCTTGTTGTTTGAATCTGCCCAAAAAGAAGTAAACTCAAAACTGTTGCTGGTTTTTTTGCTTCTCCTTCGTTCACTGCTTCCCTGCTCCTTAATGTGATCATTCCTTGTTGTGTTGCTGTAATATTTTGTGTGGGTACCGTTAGAAATTACAAAGACCTGCACATACTCAAACAGACCTGAAGCAGCCCAAAAACTTTCTCGCTGGTACCGGTTAATTTGATTGAATGCCTCTCGAATAGCAACTCCACGACGCTTAAGCTCTACATGGACAAGTGGAAAACCATTCACAAGAATAGTCACGTCATACCGAGTTTCATGATTACCACCTGATTCTTCATACTGGTTAATAACCTGCAGACGATTGTTATGTATGTTCTTTTTATCAATCAGGTAGATATTCTTCGTAGTTCCGTCATCACGTTTCAATATCTGTATATAGTCATCCTGAATTTTTCTTGTCTTTTCTACAATTCCTTCGTTGGTATTAGCAATGCTTTCTGCAAAAAATCTCTCCCATTCGCTATCTGTAAAGGTGATATCATTTAATAGTTCAAGCTGCCTGCGAAGATTTGCAATCAATGCGGCTTCATTGTGGATAGTAATATATTCATACCCTTGTGATATCAGCAGTCGGATAAATTCTTTCTCAAGTTCAGCTTCACTCTGGTATTTATCAGAGCGAGCACTGTATTCAGCAGTATATTCGGCAACAACCGTTGCTTCGTCAGTACTGGCAACTATATTGTAAGTACTCATGCCGTTACCTCCTGCCTGCCGGACGTGCAGGGAAGGTTAATAATTTATCTCTGTAATACTCATATTGCTTTTGCCGCGCTTCGATTTCGGCAGGTAAACCACTGGATATATTAGTGGTCAGTTCATCAAACCTATCTAGAATAGAAACTATACGGTCTTGCTCATCCAGTGTTGGAAGAGGAATTTCTATTTTTTTTAATGCTGGAATATTTGAATGAACAACTTTGCTTTTTACTTTGCCCTTACTCTTTTGTATTTGGGCATCTGTAGTAGAAAGAGCATAAGCAATATACTTTGGATTTTGTTTATGCTTCATTACTACAATATCCCCTCCGGCAAAGCACTTTTTATGTCCCATATAGGCACATGATTTGGCTATTTCTTCTACAGTCTCACCAGTAATTGCAAACAATATATCTCCATGTTCAAATGTCTTTGTACCTTTGTGAGTATGTGAGACGCAGGTATCAAACCATATATTATATGTAGTATAAATCTCTCCATAACGAACACAAGGAGTTCCATCATCTGTAATTTCATTGCGTTTTATTCCTGATCCTCGATACATATCTGTAGCAATTTCACTCAATTTAACCATTGGTACATCATCACCAAATGACAGCAGCAAATCTCTGTAATAGTTATATTGCTTTCTTCTAGCTGTAAGCTCCGCTGTAAGCTCCGCTGTAAGCTCCGCTGTAAGCTCCGTGAAATTGTCCAAAATACGGACAATTTCACGCTGCACAGGCAGCGGTGAGAGAGGAAAAGGAAAGTTCTCAATCATCGGTTTACGAATTGATGCTACAGTTGCATTGACAGCTTTCATCATAATAAATTTTTTGAAACTTGCTGATAAGTAATAATATGCAAACTTTGTATTTACTTCTTTATTTTTTATAAAACGTATTCGATAAGCTCTTTGGTGCAAGTCATATTTTCCATTCACATAATGAAAAATATCACCAATACCACCTTCGCCAGGAATTATAATTGCTTCTTCGTCAAAAAGATACCTATTGCTACGAAGTATATTTTTTGAACGTACATAAAATGGATAGTTTCCATCATCTGCTGCATTTTTTCGATCGCTACTACCAGTTCCAACTTCTGCAATCTTTTTTAAAGGAACATACTCCACCCCATCCGGGTAAAGTTCAGTAATCAACTGTTCTAATCTGTTCATTATCTTTTCTCCCCTTTACTAATTCCTTTTTTAACCATTCACGCCCTGAACCAGATTTAAAATACTTTTCGCGTTTAACTGCTTCTTCTTCTGAAGGTTTTTCTTCATAATATACAACTGCAATAGGCTTATGACTTTTTGTATGTTTAGCACCTTTTCCTGTATTATGCTGTATATATCTCTCCCTAAGATTGTTTGTAAATCCTTTATATAAAGAACCATCATCACAAAGAATTACATAAACGTACCAAACCAATGTAGAGTTAGGTAATTTATAAGGATCACATATTTTCATTAGTTTACCACCCCTGCCTGCCGGCAGGCAGGTCGATTTCAGTGATGATTTTTTCGATTTCATCTCTTAAAACCTGCTCACGTGCTACGATTTCCTCAATCTCAGCATTAAGTTCAACAATATTAATCTTCTCTCTTGTGTCTTCCTGTTCCACATATGTTGAAACAGAAAGGGTGTAATCCTGCTCTTCTATTTCGCTGTTAGGCACAAGTCTTGAAAAGTGTTCAATATCTTTTCTTGTTTTAAAAGCATTCAAAATATTTTCAATATTGTCCTGAGTCAGTTTATTATTATTTGTAATTTTGACAAATTCCTTTGATGCATCTATAAATAAGGTACTGTTTTCTGATTTTGATTTTTTTAATACCATTATACATGTGGCAATACTTGTTCCGTAAAACAAGTTGTCCGGCAGCTGAATCACACAATCAATATAATTGTTGTCAATCAAGTATTGACGAATTTTCTTCTCTGCACCGCCTCGGTACATTACACCCGGGAAGCATACAATTGCTGCGGTTCCACTTGTTGCAAGCCATGAAAGTGCATGCATAATAAATGCAAGGTCTGCTTTGGATTTAGGTGCAAGCACTCCTGCCGGTGAAAAGCGAGGGTCATTAATAAGAATAGGATCACCGTCACCCTTCCATTTGATGGAATAAGGCGGATTAGAAACAATTGCTTCAAAAGGCTCATCATCCCAGTGCAGTGGGTCTATTAACGTGTCACCAAGTCCAATATCAAATTTATCATAATCTATATCGTGCAGGAACATATTGATTCGGCACAGATTATATGTAGTTATATTTATTTCTTGTCCAAAGAAGCCTTGTCGAACATTTTCTTTTCCGAGGATTTTTGCAAACTTTAATAGTAAAGAGCCGGAGCCGCAAGCAGGGTCATAGACCTTGTTGACTTCCGTTTTTCCAACCAATGTAAGGTGTGTAAGCAATTCGGATACTTCCTGTGGTGTATAGTATTCTCCCCCGCTTTTTCCTGCATTAGAGGCATACATGCTCATCAAAAATTCATAGGCATCACCAAAAGCATCAATTGTATTATCCTTATAATCTCCCAACTTCATTTCTGCCACACTGTTCATAAGCTTAACAAGCTTTTCATTTCTTTTTGCTACTGTGCTGCCAAGCTTATTGCTGTTAACGTCTATATCGTCAAACAAGCCTTTAAAATTGTCTTCACTTTCTGTTCCTTGGGCTGAAGCTTCAATATTGCCAAAAATCCGTTCCAAAGTTTCATTAAGGTTATCATCATCCTTTGAACAAGCACGAACATTTTCAAACAGCTCACTTGGCAAAATAAAGAAGCCTTTTGTCCTGACTAAATCCTCGCGTGCCTGCTCTGCTTCATTATCTGAAAGCTTGGTATAGTCAAATTCTGTATTTCCTGTTTCAAATTCTCCGGCGTTAATGTAGGCGGTAATATTTTCTGATATGTAACGATAAAAAAGCATTCCGAGAACATATTGTTTGAAGTCCCATCCGTCCACGCTTCCTCTTAGGTCATTTGCAATATTCCATATAGTTCTGTGCAGCTCTGCACGTTCTTGTTCTTTTCTATTATTAGCCATTATTAGTCCCCTTTTATTCTTATTCAAAGTATAATTTAATTATTTCTTATGAAAAGATTAACATAAACAGCTTTGTTTATAAAATATCATCCCTTTTTAATTCTTTTATTGCATTTTTTACAGCTGTTCTAATTATAAAATATAGTATGATAGCCGGAGTAGCAATATATATAGGAAGAATAATTAATCCTGCTAATATATTTCCCATTATCCAACCTCCTCTATTAATTATTTATTATTTAAGTCGTCGTTATATTCTTCATCCAGGTTTGAACTAATCCCGAATAAATGTTGCATAAAATCCCTTTTTTCATTTAGCACACGAATTATCAGAACTCGCTCCGGTTCTAAACGGTAAAATACATAATTTTTTGCTGAAAATAAATATCTGTAATCTGTCGGAATATCAATAACCTTTCCAAGGTCAACTCCTGACGAAGGAAACATTTCTAACCTTCTAATATCAGATGTAATCTTAGTTAAGATTTTTTTCGCAACGCTTTCCCCTTGGTCAGCTTCTATATATTCCTGGAGAAGTTTTAAATCTTCTAGTGCTTGTGGAGAATAATCAACCTTTAGCATGCTTATAATCCTAATATAGCTTCAACATCATCAGCTGATAGCCACCCTTTCTCTCGCGCTGCCTTTTCCCCTTCCTCAATATTAGCTAACAATTTAATTGCAGACTTTAACTTTTCTAATTCTGATATTTTTACAATTGCATATTCACCTCTGCCATTTCTGGTTAGGTATACGGGATTACCTTCATTTACTTCATTTAGTACTTCTGTATAATTTCGCAAATCTGAAATCGGTTTAATATTTGGCAAAATAATCATCTCCTTTTACAATATTATAATCCATATTTAATTGAATTACAATACAAATTAACATGTTAATTTGCAGCAAAATAAAGTTCTAATTCAAGAAAAATTAGGGTTAATTGTTCTCTTTATATGGGCATCTACATTATTTTCATATCTAAGGATTTTTATTTTCTATATTCACTGTAT
>ENA-UOOE01000911-UOOE01000911.1-fermentation-metagenome-genome-assembly--contig:-NODE-911-length-26847-cov-4.078606_pt1 | contig 26847 bp, 23 predicted proteins | sample MGYA00245776_ERZ724021 | MGnify/ENA primary metagenome ERZ724021 (study PRJEB28704, sample SAMN03018321) | fermentation metagenome | biome: anthropogenic terrestrial biome; feature: soil; material... | reverse complement strand
GCCTTCTTCAGAGATGAAGTCAGGTACAAGAAGGAGTACTGGGATATGTACTGGCAGGTCAAGCCCGGCACATACCTGGCTGGAGACAAGGCTACCCGCGACAAGGATGGCTACTGGTGGATCCAGGGCAGAATCGATGATGTGCTGAAGGTTGCAGGACACAGAATCTCCAACGCAGAGGTCGAGTCCGCTGCCGTTTCTCACCCCAAGGTCGCAGAGGCAGCCGTCGTCGGCCAGCCTGATGAGGTCAAGGGCGAGAAGATCGTGGCCTTCGTCATACTCAGAGATGGCGTTGCTGAATCTCCCGAGCTCGCGAAAGAGATCTCCGTCCACGTCCGCAAGGTACTGGGCCCGGTCGCTTACCCGGACAAGGTCTACTTCGTGAAGGATGTCCCCAAGACCAGGTCCGGCAAGATCATGCGCCGTGTCATCAAGGCCAAGGCCCTGGGCAAGGAGACCGGAGACCTTTCTGCTCTGGCTAATCCCGAGTCCGTGGACAACATCCCGCGCATTGACCTGTAAGCGGGATATCACCCTCTTTTTTTTATTAGTCTGATAATTTATTCTACCTGCCTTTTATTCCGTCTGATCTTTATTCATGACTACTTTGCCCTTAACATATTTATTGATATGAATCGCAGCATCCATATCTATGGCGCAAGGGAACTCCGGTCTTTAGGCCGGAGAAGCTGACACAGATCTTGCTTCGTATTGGAATACTCATCAAATTCCAAGGATCATGCCAAATAGACGCAAAAATGAATGATTACAATTATGCTGCTGATTTGAATGCCCAAAATTAAGGAATCATGATAAACGGCTATCTTTCCCGCCAGAGGCATTATCTGGGCACTGCCATCGGCACTCCTGGACCATATGATTCCGATTTCTTCCAGCTCGCTGCGACAACAATGCTCATCCAACCATGACCTCCGAATAAACCAGGGATTCGACGAAATTGCAGATAGCCAATAGATTCGCTTTTCTCAATCAACAAGAATTTTTTATGGGAAAAAACACCATAAATCTAGCTTAAAAGACCATTAAAGATAAAATAAGTCAAAATAGAATATATCATCATAATTAGGATTCAACAAACTTATATCCTTGTAATGAAACTTAAATTAGTTGTCTAAAAGGCATTACAGTGTCACAAACAATTAATCATAGGTAGATAAATCACATAAAGACAAATAATGCCTTTTAAAGCTCTAATATAGTAAGGCGATTTAAAATGGTTGATAATAAAACAGAAAATTCTGCTCAGACCCTTAATGGCGGCCTGTTCTATCCGCCTGAGGACCTTGTGGAGAACTCTATTGTTATGGCCTGGATGAAGAAGAAGGGCATGAAGTCGGAGAAAGAGCTGAGAGCCTGGTGCTCTGAGAACTATGTCCAGTTCTGGGATGAGATGGCCAGGACCTATGCCGACTGGTTCGAACCCTACAAGGATGTTGTGCAGTGGAAAGCCCCCTTTGCAAAATGGTTCACTGGCGGCAAGATCAATATCGCCCATAATGCCCTGGACAGGCACGCCAAATCATGGCGACGGAACAAACTGGCCTACATCTTTTTGGGCGAGCCCGTGGGTGACGTGCGCAAGATAACCTACTACGAGCTTTACAGAGATGTCAATAGATTCGCCTGTGCCCTCCAAAAGATGGGGGTCAAGAAGGGCGATCGGGTGGGAATATACCTGCCCATGATTCCCGAGCTGCCGGTGGCCATGCTCGCCTGCGCAAAGCTGGGCGCCATCCATGTGGTGGTCTTCTCAGGATTCTCCGCCGTCGCCGTCCGCGACCGCCTGGAGGACTGCCAGCCTAAGGTCCTGATCACCTGCGACGGCTCTTACCGCAGAGGAAAGCCCATCGCCACCAAGCCCCAGGCAGATGAGGCCATCGCCGGCCTTGAGTACATCGAGAAGGTGGTAGTGGTAAAGAGGAACGGCCAGGAGACCCCCATGCAGGAGGGAAGGGATGTCTGGTGGGACGATTTTGTGGCCGGCCAGCCGGCAACCTTCCAGACCCTGCCCATGGACTCTGCAGATCCTCTCTTCATCCTCTATACCGCCGGCGCCGGAGGCAAACCCAGAGGCATAGTGCATACCCATGCTGGAGCCAGCGTTGGCCCAGCTTTTACCTCCTCCTGGGTCTTCGATATCAAGGATACCGACGTCTACTGGTGCACAGCAGACATCGGATGGATCACCGGTCACAGCTACATCGCCTACGGACCGCTCTCTTTGGGAGCGACGAGCGTCATGTACGAGGGCTCACCCGACTACCCCGACTTCGGTCGCTGGTTCTCCATCATCGAGGAGTACGGGGTCAGTGTGATCTATACTGCTCCCACCGCCATCAGGATGTTCATGAATGAGGGACCGGAATGGCCGCAGAAATATGACCTCTCCACCGTCCGGCTGATGGGATCAGTGGGCGAAGCCATGAATCCCGACGCCTTCATCTGGTGGAGGAAGTATGTGGGCGGCGGGGCTGCTCCCATTATGGACACCTGGTTCCAGAGCGAGACCTGCTCTCAGGTCATCGCTCCCCTGCCCATAACCCCGCTCAAGCCCGGCTCACCCTCATTCCCCCTGCCCGGATACAATGTCCGGGTAGTGGATGAGAACGGCCAGCCATCAGCCGCTGGAGCCACAGGCGATATCATCATCACCGAGCCCTGGCCGTCCATGCTCAGGGAGATCTATCGGGATCCAGCTCAATATAATGAGACCTACTGGTCCACTTTCCCGGGCAAATATTTCTCCGGAGATAAAGCCCGGGTGGATGAGGATGGCTACATCTGGGCCCTGGGACGGGGAGACGATGTCCTCAAGGTGGCGGGCCACCGCATCTCCAATGCAGAGGTGGAAGCCTCAGCCGAAAAGCACCCCGCAGTGAAAGCCGCTGCTGTGGTGGGCAAGCCGGACAGGGTGAAGGGCGAGAGCATTGTGGTCTATGCCGTCCTCAACCCCGGGATAGAGGGTGACGCCAACCTGCAAAAGGATATCAAGACCTTCGTGCGCAAGACTCTGGGGCCGATTGCCATACCCTCGGATGTGATATTCGTTGAGGATATCCCCAGGAACAAGGCAGGAAAGCCTGTGCGCCCCTTGATCAAAGCTCGGGCCCTTGGAGAGAAGATTGCCGACACGTCCGCTGTCGTCAACCCCAAGGCCCTAGATATGATTCCGCTCCTCGGCTGAGCGGAATAATTTTTTCTTTTTGGCTCCTCGCTATTTGGTGTGGGTTCGTGCGCTAGTCACAAGAATTCGACATTTTTTCATGATCCTCTGTGCGCTCTGTGACTCTGAGGTTTTATTCCGTAACTACCATGTGTTTGAATATTCAGCTACGAATATTAACCGCAGAGACGCAGAGTTCGCAGAGACGTGGAAATTTACCTTATTACCAGCACTTGAAAAAAATAGCATATTTCTGAGCAAATAGTCGTCTCCGTTCGTTCGTCCTCCGTGCGCTCTGCGCCTCAGCGGTTTTATTCCGTATTCCGCAAACCACCAGGGTAAATTATCCCGCTACCCACTCGATACCTGCCCTGGCCCCCTCAACGCCGGGGAGGCTTGGATACAATCAAGATATTATATCTGATCGCCAAATCTCGCCCATGAAAGTTGGAATCGTGGTCTCCGACCGGGACGACTGGACGGCTCAGGCTTTAATGGCCTCATTTTCCCGGCGGCAGATGGATGCGACATTCCTTGATTTCTCAGAGCTCAAGAGCGGAATCGGTAAGAGGCTGGATTTTAGTTGCAGCGGGACTGACCTATTGAACCTGGACGCCCTGGTTGTCCGCGACCTGGGGAGGCGGGGGGCGGTCGATGTCTCCTTTCGCTTCGAGGCCCTGACTGCCCTCGAGGAGTTGGGAATCTCAGTCATCAATCCCCCCGAGGCCATCTCCAGCGCGGCAAATAAGTATGCTACATCCAGGAGGCTGCATGAGGCGTCAGTTCCCACCCCCAGGACTGTGGCCACCACCAGCCCAAAGATTGCCGAGGAGGCCCTTCATTCCTTTAAAACGGCGGTATCCAAGCCGCTGTTCGGCTATAAAGGAAAGGATATCATCCTCTTAAAGAGCAGCGAGCAGGCAGACATCGAGAGGCTGAGGAGTATAATTGAGGCCAATGGTCTGGTCTACCTGCAGGAGTTCATTACCGTTGCCTCTGGCTCAGCGCGCGATATCCGGGCCTTCGTGGTGGACGGCAGATTGCAGGGAGCCATCTATCGTAATGCTCCACCGGGAGAATGGATCAGCAACCTGGCGCGAGGTGGCCGGCCCACCCCCTGTCCGAGAACCCGTGAGCTGGAGGACCTGGCGGTGAGATCTGCCCGCGCCGTTGGCGCCATATATTGCGGCGTCGACCTCCTGGAGAGCAAGGATGGCCTGACGACAATAGAGGTGAACGGGACCCCATCGGGCAAAGGGATCTATGAGGCTCTGGGAATAGATGTCACAGAAGCGATAGCACAGCATGTCTGCTCCAATCTGGATCACAGAAAGGGATGATTTCCATCAAAATAGTTATCTACGTGGCCCGCCATCTCACGGAGTATGTTTACAATACTCACCGGTGCGCAGTTTGGTGATGAGGGAAAAGGCAAGGTTATAGATCTACTGGCAGAGAACTACGATGTCATTGTTCGTTTCCAGGGAGGCGACAATGCAGGTCATACGGTGGTTGTGGGAGGAAAGACATACAAGCTCCATCTGGTTCCCAGCGGCGCGATCTTCGGCCGCAGGCTTCTGATCGGGCCCGGTGTGGTGCTTAACCCCCGGGTTTTATGGAATGAGATTCAGTCCCTGGAGTCTGAAGGCATCAAGGTCGACTTGGGAATTGATCCCAAGACGACGATCATCATGCCCTATCACATCGAGCTGGACAGTTTGCGTGAGAAGGCGAGGACGGAAAAGATCGGGACCACAAACCGCGGCATTGGATTTGCCTATGTGGACAAGGTCGCTCGCGAGGAGGTCCAGATGGGTGACCTCACCGATCCCGCCTTACTGGAAGCCAAGCTGAAGGAGATCGCGCCTGGCAAGGAGAAAGCAATCCTTGATATGGGGGGCGACCCGACTGTAGTCAGATATGCTCCTTACATTGATGAGTATCTGGAGATCGGAAAGAAACTGAAGAGCAGGATCGCCGATGTCTCGCGGGAGATCAACATCGCTATCCTGGAGGAGAAGAGCGTCCTGGCTGAAGGGGCTCAAGGGGCATTTCTGGATGTCATTCATGGCACCCAGAAGTTTGTAACCTCCAGCTTCACCATCGCTGGAAGCGCCTGCGCAAATCTGGGCGTGGGCCCGGTGATGGTCGACAACGTGGTGGGAGTGATCAAGGCCTACATCACCCGGGTGGGCGAGGGGCCCATGCCCACGGAGCTAGTCGATTCCCTGGGCGAGCAGATGAGAGAGAAGGGTGGAGAATATGGCACCACCACGGGAAGGGCGCGCAGATGCGGCTGGTTTGATGCCGTCTTAGGCCTGAAGTCCGTCTATCTCAACAGCTACACTGAGATGGCCCTCACCAAGCTTGATGTGCTCACGGGCATCAATCCCATAAAGATCTGCGTGGGCTACGATCTGGACGGCGATACCCTTGGCTATCCGCCGGAGAGCACCACAGACCTTGCCCGCTGCAAGCCCATCTATGAAGAAGTGCCCGGCTGGACGGAGGATATAACCGAGGTCAAAGACTATGACGATCTGCCCGAGAATGCCCGCGATTATGTAGAAAAGCTCGAGGACCTGCTGGGTGTGGAAATATCTGCGGTATCGGTAGGACCGGGAAGAGAGCAGACCATATTCCGGGATATGGATGAAGAATGAAATCAGCATCTCTTCCTTTTATTTAGGGCAAAAGGCTCTTAATGCTTCTTTTTGAGAAACTGGATGAGATCCTTCAAATCCATGGCGTTGATGAGGTCCTTTTTCTCCAGCCAAGCTCGCCTGGCGACGTTAATCCCGTACTTCATGTTAAGAAGCTGCCCGGCGTCATGGGCATCGGAGTTGATGCTCATCTGAACTCCCATCTCCTTTGCCGCCCGGGCATTGACATCATTCAGGTCCAGGCGGCTGGGATGAGCATTGATCTCCAGGGCGGTCCCGGCTCTTGCCGCCGCCTCTAAAACCGCATGAAAATCCATATCCGATGGCTCTCGCTGGTTGATGATCCTTCCCGTTGGGTGGCCAATGATATCTACGTTCTGGTTTTCAATGGCTGAGATCAGCCTTCCGGTTATCGTCCTCTCCTTCTGCTGCTGGGCCATATGGACCGAGGCAACAACGACATCCATTCTTTCCAGAAGATCATCGGGATAGTCCAAACTGCCGTCTGCCTTTATGTCCACTTCCGCGCCCATCAGGATGGTGATACCTTCCAGGCTATCATTTGCCTCTGCCACCGCCTCGATCTTCTCCTCCATCTTCTCTCGTCCGATCCCTCCGGCGATGCCGACCGATGGGGAATGGTCGGATAATGCGATATACTCATAGCCCATAGATCGGGCGGCTTGGGCCAGCTCGATTATGGAGGCTCTGCCGTCCGACCAGATGCTATGGACATGCAGATCTCCCCGAATATCCTTCGCCTCGACGAGCCTGGGCAGCTTCCCTCCCAGCGCCGCCTCGATCTCTCCCCGGTCCTCTCGGAGCTCAGGCGGTATGTACTGCAGGCCCAGGGCCTGGTAAACCTCTTCCTCCTGATCGAAGAACAGATCCTGGCCATTGGCCAAGCGAGTGAGGGAGTACTCGCTCAATGAGTAACCGCGATCGAGAGCAAGCTGGCGCATGCTGACGTTATGCTCCTTGGAGCCGGTGAAGTACTGAAGCACGGTGCCATAGGACCGGTGCTCGACTATCCTCAGGTCCACCTGGATGGTATCATTCATAATGACGCTCGCTTTGGTGGGACCCTTGGCCAGGACCTCCTCTACTAAAGGCATCTTCACAAAAGCCGCCACGATCTCCTCCGGCCTTGCAGCAGTGGCCAGAATATCGATGTCTCCAACGGTTTCTTTTCGTCGGCGGTAGCTTCCTGCGGCAGTGGCATGCTCCAGGCCCTCTATACCTCCCAGATATGTCAGAATCTCATCAACAATGCTCTCAGCAGTGCTGTAGAGTATACGGTTGCTGCGCTTCCTGTACCTTTCGATGGATTTCAATATATTCTTCTCACGCACCACGCCCATTCTGGGAAGCCGGCGAATACGGTGCTCCCTTGCAGCCTTCTCCAGCTCATCCAGGTTGGTTATGTTCAGCTTCTCATGGAGCATAAAGACCGTCTTTGGGCCCAAACCTGAGATCTGGAGAAGCTCAGCCAGGCCCTGCGGTGTATCCGCCAGGAGGTCTTGATGAGACTGAATCCTGCCGGTGCGCAGGTACTCCTTGATCTTCTCAGCGATCGCTTTCCCAACGCCAGGAATGCCCTCCAGCCTTCCATCCCTGCAGACCTGCTCGATATCCTCTGTCAGGGATTCGATTGCCCTTGCAGCTCTGCTGTAAGCTATTATCTTGAAGCGATTCTCTGCATGCAGTTCCAGGAGCTCTGCCATTTGGTAGAGAATGCCAGCAATCTCGCGGTTCTTGACGGAATCGATCACAAAAATGAATTGATCACTTGTGGTATAAGAATAATGCTTCCTAAAGAAGCTCTTCTATATGCTTCAATTCAGAAATATCTGTCAGATCGCTGATCGACTCATGCATCACATCTATCTGGCATTCCTTTGCTGCAGCCATGAGATTGGTCCCTCCGACCAGTGCCAATCCCACGTGATCCCTCTCCACTGAGACCCCCAGTACATTCATATTCGGCTGGCCCAGCTCCAGTACCCCGGCGAATCCCGCCTCGGCCAGAGCTTCAAGCACATCCTCGATCTTGTCCCGAGCGAGCATAGGTGCCTCGTGAAGGTTACCTAAGATCCGGCCGTTCCCGGTGCGCATCATCCCAGTGATATTCATCAGCCCTTGAGCGGTCAGGACATCAATGGGATCGACGGTCGTAGCCCAATACATGAGCATATCTGTGAACCTTGTCGGCTCCCTCTCCACCACCTCCACCAGACCTCCTCCCTTGGGATGAACCGGTATGCCATGCTTGAGCATAACGGCGCAAAGGGTCAGGCTGCAGGCGGTCTTGATTTTGATCCTCCTCTCTCCTTCTATGACCTTGATCATCGGCGACACCGCCAGGCCGCTGTTGATGGTATTATAAAAGACTGCCAGGGTCTCATCCAGAGCCTCTTTTCTTACCCTGGTGGTATTGGTTATGATCTTGCCCTTCATACCCGCCGGATCGAAGCTCACCTGATGCATCAGGTTTTCAATTCTGGCCAGGGTGAAGACCAGAGGTTGCACTGGGGTCACATCTTCCAATCAGCGATAGGGCTTTATTAGCTTTTTTAGGGGGGCCACTTTCTTTTGTCCTTTCTGGAAGCTATCTTATATCACTTGATCCAATACATCCAGTAATGTTGCGCCAAAGATTCGTTCTGGATACAACTGCACTTACAGACTCCATGGCCTGGGAGAGCGAGGGCGCCACCGACATCTGCGAAGGAATGAACGCCATCCTGGATCGCATTTCAGAGGGCAGGCTTCACCTGGGAATCAGCTGCTATATACCATATCCCTCCGTCTACAATGAGATCAAGGATTTTGCCAGGCATAATAGCTGCGATTCTCGCATCCTGGGAAAGGTCGATACCTGGCTGGTCAAGAAGACTCCGGACAGATACAAGGTCAAGGTGCCTTCAAAGATCTTTTATGAATATGTGGATTACATGAGGAGCCGTATTAATAAGGGTATGAACATATCTGAGGAAGCTGTATGGGAGTCGGTCTCCAGATGCATCGCTTTGTCAGAAAGCAAGGGCGATCTTAGAGAGATGAGAGATGAGATAGAAAGGGAGGTCGTAGGGAGCATAATAAGGAAGTTCCGGGAGAAGTACAGAGCTGCCCTTCGCTATGGCATTCTGGATAGCGCTCCCGACATCGATGTTTTGCTGCTGGCCAAGGAGCTGGATGCTGCAGTCGTCTCCCAGGATTTGGGGATACAGCGCTGGGCGGAGCAGTTGGGTCTGCGCTTCATGGAATCCAGATCTTTTCCCATAATGATTAAAGAGTACATGAATGCATTGCCGGAGCTTTTTATAGAGGAGAGAGAAGAGGATAGAATGATCTGATCAGCATTAATCATCTTTTCTATAATCTCATCTAATCTATTGGCTTCACACTTTCCAAGGCCGATTTCAGCTCTCCTAACTGGATCGGTTTGCTCAGATAGCCGTTCATGCCGGCCTTCAAGAACTCCTCTCGATCACCCTCCAGAGCGTAAGCGGTCATAGCTATGATATGAGGTTGCGAGATTGATCCATCCATCTCCCGAATGTGGCGGGTGGCCTCAAGGCCATCCATATCCGGCATCTGTATATCCATGAGAATGACATCGTATTGCTTTCTCTTCACACTGGCCAGGACCTCAGGACCGCTGCTGGCTACATCGGCTCTATAGCCGAGATGTTTCAGCATTAGGAGTGCTACCTTCTGGTTTATGGGATTATCCTCTGCCAGGAGGATGGACAGATCGCTGGTCTCTCTGGATGAAGTGGACTGAGCTTCCAGATCCTGAAGCTTTCCCTTGGATGGAGATATCAGATCAATAAAAAGCCTCTTTAACAGATGGGGTTTCACCGGCTTGGTCAGCCATCCGGAGAGCGAATCATCCTTCTGTACCATCTCTCCCATTTGGCTTATCATCACCACAAAGGAGGCAAATCCTTTTTCCATGATCTGCCGAGCAAGAAGCAGGCCTTCCATATCCGGCAGGACGGTGTCCAGAATTGCAAAATCAAACGAATTATCCTGCAAATTTCCCGCGGTCATCATCTTTGCATCAGTGACCCTGGCGGTGGCCTCTGATGCCGTCATCTCCGACGTATCTGCTTTTAATTGATCTGTCTCTGCTGATGTTCCTCTGGTCATGAGCTCTATGGCCTCTTCAGCTCTAGCTAGAGCTACTGCCTCCATTCCCCAGGAGCTGGCCATCCTGACGAGCATATCTCTGACCGACTTGTGGCCTTCCACTATCAGCACCCTCTTGCCGGAAAGGATCGAATCTCCAGTCTCTGAGCGGCTATCATCATGATGTAATTGACAGCGAATGGTGAAATGGAAGGTGCTTCCCGCTCCCTTCTCGCTCTCTACCCAGATCCTTCCCTCCATCATCTCCACCAGCCTGCGGCTTATGGCCAGGCCCAGACCTGTGCCGCCGTAATGCCTTGTGGTTGAGGAATCAACCTGGGTGAAGAATTGAAAGAGACGGCTTAGATTCTCCTGAGAGATGCCGATTCCAGTATCCATAACTTTAAAATGCAGCTCGATTCTTCCATCATCCAGAGGGGTTGTGCTCAGGGATAAGACGATCTCTCCCTTCTCAGTGAACTTGGTGGCATTTCCCAGAAGATTGACCAGGATCTGGCGCAGACGGATCTGGTCTCCCACTATAAACCTGGGCACATCATCGTCCTGGAAATACGCAATCTCAAGGCCCTTTTCCGCTGCTTTCGCTGCCACCATATCCATCGACTCCTCTATGCAGCCCAGGAGATCAAATGGTAAGATCTCCAACTCCATCTTCTCTCCTTCGATCTTGGAGTAATCCAGGATATTGTTGATAATGGCGAGAAGGGTGTTTCCGCCGGTTCGAATGGTCTCCAGGTAGTCACGCTGTTCAGGCTTCAAATCGGTCTCCAGGAGCAGGCCGGTCATGCCAACGACGGCATTCATTGGCGTTCTGATCTCATGGCTCATATTGGCCAGGAAATTGGATTTCGACCTTGTGGCTAATTCGGCTCTCTCTTTGGAGTTCTTGAGGTCCTCCTCCACCATCTTCTGGTCAGTGATATCGCGAATGGACTCGATTGCTCCATAGATATTACCCTCTGAATCGTACAGAACCGCTGCACTACCCTGCAGATAGGTCAACTTTCCATTGAGGTTTGAGATGAAGCTAACGCCAGCCAGGCTGCCATCCTCGTGCCACTTGAGCTCTTCATAGCAGCCCTCTGCATCAAGATTCTGATTTGTGACCAGGTCAATCAGAATTGGCCTTCGCTTTTTATAAAAGGGCAGAGAGTACTCATATTCGCCCTTTCCCAAAATATCCTCTGCCTTGACCTGGGTCATCATCTCTATGGCCCGGTTCCAGGCAATTACCACTCCTTCTTTATTGATGACGAAGGTAGCATCTGGGAGGAAGTTTATGATATCCGCCATCCTGCGCTCGGAGTCCCTCATGGCTGCTTCCGCTTGTATTCTCTCTTGCACCTCACACTGCAGATCTCTATTGGCATCCTCCAGCTGCTTGGTTCGCCGGGCCACCCTTTCTTCAAGCTCTTCGTTGAGGCGGATGACCTCTGCCCTGGCCAGCTCTTTCTCCTGAATATCCTTCTGAGCTTTTTTATAAAGGCTGACATTTTCGTTCAGGACAAGTATCTGTCGCAGTATGACCAGGCCGATTATCATCCCCACTGCCCAGGATAAGCTGGCGAAGGAAATGCCAATCGGATTTTCATGGCTCCAGACCAGCAGAGCAAATGCTCCCGCTGCGAATAAATAGGGAATGTAGAGTGGCCAGGTCAGCCCTCCTGAGCGGAATTCCCCGAATTCAGGTATCTTGAAGGAATTCTTCTTTAGTGCGACATCCGCTTGAGACATGCCTGCAAGACCGACCAGTGCATAGGATAATGGCCAGCCCAGATCGAGAAGACCTCCTGCTGCATAGGCATCAAACCATGACAATTGTAGGAATATGGAATCGGTTATAATCAGACAGATCATTCCGGCGGCAAGAAGAAGCAATGAGGTCTGTTCATTGCCGCGAATCTTCCTGAAGAGAAGCTCCAGGACCGAGAAGAGCAAAATCAGGTCCCCTAGAGGATAAATGATATAGATTATCAATGTGAAAAGGTCGTAGTTTGCTGATTCCTGAACAACTGGACTGATTATGTAGTTCCAGAATATGATTATCCCGGCAAACATTACTATTCCGAAATCCAGTGCTATCTTGAATCTCTCTCTTAAAGGGAATTCCAAAGAGGGGAGGACGAAGATCCCCCATAGAAATAGAGGATAGTATGCCAGAAAGAAGACGTTTGAGATGGAAAAAAATGGGTCAACCTTGAGAATGGTCTCTTCATAGGCCCATATAACATCCCCCATGGTGAAGCTAAATGTGGCTAAAGAGAGGATTAGCCAGGTCAGATATCCTTTTTTTCTCTGCTGATAAGAAGAAGCCGCCGCATAAAGGAGGGCTAATGCAGCCATGCCGTTTATTGGGATGAGCGCCAGGTCTGTGAAAGCAACTGTCGCCTCTGGATCATCCCTCAGGATGAACATCACCAGGGCATAACAGATGACAATTGAGCTTGCGATGGCCAATGAATAGCGAAATGGAAAGACCCGTCTGGATGCGCGCAGCTCGGATGAATCTGGCGGCTCGCCCGCATGGCTCTCCGAATTATCAGTAGCGACAATTGCTGTCTCGGCTGCGTTATGCATCTTTGTCATCCATTGAATGGTGGTATCATCAATTTGGAGTGAACTACCGCGTCCTGAAGGGCGCGGCTTCCCACTTCATCGCCAAAACTTGCACCACGGATATGTGATGTAGTGGTTTTAGTTCAATGGGCGCTACGGGCTGTTCCATCCCTGTGATGAGTATGTTCCTGGAAGCATTGTAGTCTCTATCACATGAGAATCCGCAATAGGGGCACTCGTGTACTCGTATCGACAGATCTTTCTTTACGATGCTTCCACAAGCAGAACACCTTTGAGTGGTGTTCCTGGGATCTACTTTTATCAGCTTCCGACCAGCACTTTGAGCCTTATACGAAAGCATGAATACGAACTTAGACCAGGATGCATCATGGATGCTGCGATGCATACCATTATTATGGCCTTTCTCTTTCAGACCTATAATATCAAGATCCTCAACACAGATGATATCAAAGTTATTGACATAGGTCCGAGATAACTTATGCAGGAAATCGTCTCGTTGGCAGTTGATTCTCTTATGCAGCTTAGCGATTTTATCCTTGAGGGACTTATAATTATTCGATCCCCTCACCGCTCTGGCTAGCTTTCGTTGCAGTCTTGCCAGTTTATCAGAGGATTGCTTGGCACATCTTGGATTCTCTATCTCATTGCCAACGGAGTCAACCACGAAGGAAGTCAAACCGACATCCAGACCTACTACTCCCTCGGTTTCTGGTAACGGCTGCGGTTCCCGATCGGCCTGGACTATGGCGAACCATCTTTCGCCTTCTCTCTTGATTATGACGGCTTTGATGCAACCTTCGATCTTTCGATAGATCTTGATCCGCATGTCTCCGATTTTGGATAGATGCAATATGCCATGATCTTGATCGACCTTGAATCCAGACTGGTTGTAATTCAGGGTGTTATACCATCCATACCCTTTGAAGCGAATATGACCGACCTTCCGACCGTTCTTCTTTGATGCAAAGAGGCCTTTAATGTTAGACCAAAGAGTGTAATTCACCATCTGGAGGACTTTGGAATAGACGCAATTCAGCTTTGGATTTACGAGCTTCAGGGATGGGATCATGTTCTGAGTATCATAGGTCTTGAACTTGATGCCCTTTTCTTTTGCTTCGTTCAGGTCTTGGAGAAGCCGATTATAGAGCCATCTACAAGCATCCAAATTCTCCGCTAACTTTAGCTGAGTGATCATGTTCGGGAATATGGGGTACTTGTAGCTGATCATCAAACGAATTCAGATATGCATACTTAATATTTATATTAGTTGAGGGCGGCGCGAAAGTGATCATGGCAAAGGACTCCGCTTTCATCCTGTTGCGACTGCGTCGCAACTCCCCCGGACTCACCGTCCGGGAGACCATCCTGAAGGATGGGGACTTCCCGCTTCGTCCTTCGCAATCCTACAAGTTAAAAAAGCTCATTTATGGTCTCTTCTAGCAAGAACCGCCTCAGCCAGCCAGATAGTTTAGATAGAGCAAATCGAAAGGCAATTTCTGGCGGAAAAAGTAGATATCATACATCCTCCTAGCATTTGAGCAATGCCGAATTTTAATGTCTTGCTGGAGGGTGCCTGGCTGGTCAGAGATGTCAAGACCGAGGATGATGCCATCGGTGTGGCCATCTCTGAGGCGGGAAAGAGATTGAACCAGAGAAAGATGGACTTTGTTGAGGTAGAGGTGGGCCAATGGGATTGCCCGGAATGCAATGAGCCCTTAGACGGCGTCTTCCTCGTCTCCAACACAGCTCTGGTGGCCCTTTTATTCGAGATCAAGATCTTCAATGCAGAGAGCGAGGAGCATGCAGGAAGAATAGCAAAATCAACGGTTGGAAAGGCCCTGGGCACCATTCCTCTGCGGGTGATCGAGGCAGAACAGATCAACTAGATTCCCCAATCCATCCAAAAGGCGGGATCAGCTTCTCTTAGAACCGGGGTCTCCCAGGCCTAGAGATCTTGCCAGCTCCCTCAGATCCCTCTTGCCTCCCCTTCGTGGCCTTGTCCTCTTGGCAGATGAGGGCTCATCCCTCTTACTGCTGGAATTGCTTTCCAGAGTGCCTCCGGAATCATTCACCATCTTCCATTTCGCGATATTCTCCCGGATCAATTCCCCTCCTTCTCTGGCATCAACCAAAATCAGCTCTCCCAGCCTGGAAGGAACTGATTGACTCCCCCGAGATCGTCATCTCCAAACCGGCGGTCGCAGAACAGCAGTACGCCCCTTTCCGATTCCGCCCGGATAACCCTTCCTGCAGCTTGCAGCCCCCGGTTTATCGCAGGCAGGGTGTAGGCGATGAGCATACCCTTGATCTTGCCATATTTCATGGTGTAGTAGCTGTTGATCTCCTTTTGGATCTCATCGTATGCCGACAAAGGCAGCCCTACCACTGCCACTCCTTTCAGGGCCTCGCCTTTATAGTCGATCCCCTCAGCCAGCTTTCCACCGCACACCCCGGTCAGAACCCCCCCGCCCCTGGCCCCTAAAGAGAAGAACAGATCCAGAAGCTCAGGGACCTGGTCTGCGCTGCGGGGCTCAACACAGAGCTTCTTTCCAACCTTTCTTGAGGACGAGAGACAGACGTCCCGGTAATTGTTCATCATGGGATAAGAGGTGAAAAACACCGCCACATTTCCCGGGACGCACTCGATCAGTGATCTTATGTGCCCCGATATCTCCTCCCTATTGTCCATATCCTCCCTCTGCTCCAGCTGGGTCGTGGCCTTCTTAGCCACCAGAAGGAGGCGGTTTTCCTTGGGGAAGGGGTTGGGCAGGCTGAGCTTCTCTGCTCTGCCCTCCTCTCCCAGACAGTAGAGCTCATAAGCCTCCAGGGGGGAGAAGGTGCCGGAGAGCATGATAGTGGCATTGACGTTGTCTGTAATCCGCCGGATGTTGGCAGCCGGATCGATGTTATTGACCTCCAGCCGGACGAGCTTCCTTTTTCCCGTACCGGTGACCACGATCTTCCTCTGAAGGGCGACATCGGTCTCCGCCGTCTCCATGTCTCTGAGAAAGAGCAGCACCAGGGCGAGGCTGGGCTGAATATCCCCCTGCAGGTTCTCCCTATCTCCTTCCGCCAGGTTCAGATCGGCGACTGCCACTGCAACATCTGAGAAATATGATAACGCGTCTTCGATGTCATCGATCCCATCGTAGAGGAAGGCGCGAAACAGATCGGCATCCATCAGGGCCTCGCCCTCTGGCATTCTATCCAGTCGGCTCTGAAGGAACCTCCGGAGCCTGGGAAGAAGCTGTCGTATGATCCTGATCCCTTCTCTCCTCCAGGAGGCTTCCTCCCTCGTCTCCTCCAGCCTTGCCTGCCCCAAGGTGCCCTCGAACTTCACCACCTCGGTCTCGGCAAGATCTATCATCCTTTGGGTGAGGTGGCGTGAGTTCATCGCTCTTACCGCATCTCCCAAGTTATGGGCCTCATCTATGATCAGGGTGACCTTCTCCGAGTCCATCTCCAGCCACTGGAAGATGATGTCCTGGAATTCAGGACTGAAGAGGTGAGAGTAGTTCATGATCACTATATCGCTGTTCTTGGCGTAAAGGCTCATGATCTCATAGGGGCAGATGCCCTGGCAGGAGTCCATAAGCCCCGAGGGTGCCGTGACCCTCTTTTTCAGGCCCTCTACCACATCCAGGGCCCTGGCGGATCGGCGGAAATGGACAGTACCATTGATCTCAAAGCCCTCTCTGCTTCGCAGGTAGTACGGGCAGAACGTCCTGTAACCCGGCTCCTCCTCGGGAATGCTATCTGCATAAGGATCGTAGATGGCTGCATTGCCCTTGCCGATCTTCGAGGAGACATAGTTTTTCGTCCACTCTCTAAGCCTCAAGCAGCCGGCATAGATGCTCTCTGCTCGGAACTCACCTTCCAGAGGGCAGATCCTCTGCTTTCCCACCATGTAGGCGATCTCCGGCTTGTGGCGGGTCTTGGACCAAATTCGATTGATCTCATCGATGTAGATATCGATCTGAGAGACGGTTCTAACTGCTACCACGATCTTTCCCGGAGCGGCGGCCAGAGCGGCGCTGATGCAGCTCGTCTTTCCAGTGCCGGTGGGAGCATCTATCATCAGAATGCCCTGCTTTCCTCTGCTCACCACATCATAGACTGCGTCCAGCATCCTGTCCTGGTGAGGCCGGAGAGACTCATAGGGCAAATAATCCAGGTACACAGAGGCATGATTCCACTGGGAACAGATAAATGCTATCCATAGAACGGAAGAAATAAGGGAGAAACCATTGCAAAAGACTCTCTTGTATAGAAAAGTTGAAATTGTATTGATGACATCCTTACTCTGTAGCATTGATGGTGAGGGTAATGAAAGCGGAAATTGCAGTCTTGATCATGATAATATTGACAATTGTCTTTCCTGTATTGTCTTCTCCTTCCCAGAACGAGGATGGCCAAGACGGCCTTGCTGGATATGAGACCTCCAGATTGTCGATCATGAGTTTAGACACGAAGAGGCTGGAGGAGAGGATGGCCGGAGCCCTAGTTGATATGATGTCCAAGAGCCAATCAGACGGTGAGGGAAAGGGTGGCAATGGCGATTCTATCAGTTCTGGTTTGAAGGGATCAAATCCACTCAATCCGGAATTGCCTGGCACGAATCATTCTGTAGCTGGCACATCGGTCCTCAACTCTTCAATTGCTAACATATCAGCACTAAACTTCTCAACCACCAATGCATCAATCAACTCATCAGCTACCAATGGATCTGCCACTGATGCATTCGCTGGCAATCAATCTAGGCTAAACTCATCGATCCCGGCCCCGGGTGGTTCAACTGGAAATCAAGGCATAGGTTCCAGCAGCAATGCTAAGTTCGATGGCTTCTATGGAATCAAGTCCTCCCAGCATCAGATGGGCGAGAACAACATCGACTCCAGCACCTTCCTTAGCGGGAGCTTCTCTATGGAAAAGGCAGTAAAATTCCAGGATATAGGAATCTAGAGGTGACCAAGATACCATGAAAAAGACCAATATCCGCCTGGCGACTGCATCTCGTCGCTTTCAGTCAATTCTACTGGTGTTGCCACTCCTGGCATCGCTTCTCTTCGTCTTCCTCATCTCTTTTTATCATATCTCTCCCGCCGCAGCCTCTCTTTATAGTGGGGAACTGACAGAGGAATGGAACAGGACCTATGGAGGAAGGTATGGCGATGGTGCCTGGTCAGTCCAGGAGACCAATGACGGCGGTTATGTCCTTGTGGGCCATACGGCAACCAGGGGAGAGGGAAGCGATCTGTGGCTGGTAAGAGTCGATCCAGATGGAAATCCCTTATGGAGCAGGATTATGGGTGGATCGGGTGAGGACGTAGGCTATTTTGTCAGGGAGACCGCAGATAGCGGCTACATCGTCGCCGGAAGCACCAACTCCTTTGGCTTGGGCGAGGAGCGGCTGTGGCTTATCAGGATGGACGGGAATGGAAGTCTGCTCTGGGATAAGACCTTTGGCGGCTTTGTGCATTCTTCAGGCGATGGTGGCTGGTCTGTGGATGAAACCGATGATGGCGGATATATCGCAACCGGCTATACCCAATCAAAGAGCATTGGTAGAAAGGACCTCTGGCTCATCCGTACCGACAGCAACGGGAATCTGCTATGGGATAGAAGCTATGGAGGGGCAGATGAGGATGTGGGATTGTCTGTACTGCAAAGCCAGGATGGCGGCTTTATTGTGGCCGGCAGGACGGCATCCCTGGGGAAAAGGGGGGACGATATCTGGCTCTTGAAGACCGATGACCAGGGCGTCATGAGCTGGAATTCAAGCTATGGCGGAGATAAGGATGATGTCGCCTTCCAGGTAGCGGAGCTGGCCAATGGTTACGCCCTGGTGGGCAGGTCGGAGTCAGGCCTGGAGGAGGAGAAGATCATTCTTATCCGGCTGGATCAGCTAGGCCGGAAGATCTGGGAGAGATCATACCTGGGAAGCTCGGGAACATCCCTGCAGCAGACGATGGATGGCGGCTTTGTCATCGGTGGAAGGATCGATAATGCTGATTCGGGAAGGGATGCTCTGATCATAAAGACCAACTCTGCCGGACTGGAGGAGTGGAGAAGGACTCTCGGCGGTAAAGGGGATGATCTCGGAAGCTATGCCATTCAGAATCGGCAGGGAGACTATATCCTGGCTGGAATAACCTCATCCTTTGGATCGGGATCTGAAGATGTCTGGCTGGTTAAATTGGCTTTGGGGCAGGAGGAGGACAGTTCTGCCAAGCTGGCTAACCTGACTCAATCGCTGCGATCAAGGGCCAGGCCATCGCGCTCTTTTTAGGAGGTAATATCCAAAAATCTTATAAAGATCCGGGCAGATAGGGAGATTATGCACCCAGCCGTCAGGGTTTCCGATATCGGCTTATACTTGCTGTGCCCAAGGCTTGTCTATTTCGATTCTCTGGGAAAGCTGCCGAGATTCAGCAGTGCCAAGCAGATCCTGATGCGCAGCCTCGCTCTCTCATTGCTGCAGAAGGATGATCTGGAAGGCCAGCTTAAGGAAGCTCTCCAGAGGCTGAAGGTGGAGCTGCCTTTAGTCTATGATCTTAAGGATGATGAACTTCAGGCCGCCTTGAATGAGGCGGATGAGGAGATTGGATCGATGGTCAACGGTCTTAAAGGCTGGATGGACCAGCTCATCCCCTTTGAGGCAGAGGTAGAGCTCTATTCGGAGAAGCTGGGTCTCTCCGGCAGGCTGGACAGGCTGGCTCCAGGAGATACGCCCTCGATCATCCGCACCGGCCGGCCGCCAGAGAACGGAATCTGGAAGAGAGATCGTCTCATGCTGGCCGGCTATTCACTCCTTTTAGGAGAGAAGGAGAATATAAAGGTGGATTGGGGACAGGTGGAGTATCCAAGCCTGGGCATGGTGCGAAGGGTGCCCGTCCGCAGCACAGACAAAGCCCGGGTGCTGCGCATTCGCGACAGGATCCGTTTGATCAAAAACGGCCAGCTTCCCGACCGGCCGGAAGGCTCCCCCTGCCAGTCATGCCATGCACAGACGATGTGCGAGATGAGGCACTCTTTGGCCTCAAAGTTCTTCTAATTGCCACCCATCCCATAGCTTTTAAAGGAGGAGCCCTATTGCTCTTGGGAAAGTGGCGCATCACACTTCTATTTGATGGCTGGAAGGCTCATTTGGCTGTCCTGCCCACCAAGAGGAAATACAAAATGGCAACCATCGAGGAGCAGATCAAGGCGCTGGAAGAGGAGATCTTCAACACTCAGAAGAACAAGGCCACCGAACATCATCTGGGCAAGATTAAGGCCAAAATAGCGAAGCTGAGGGCCCAGCAGGAGCTTCAGAAGATCAAGGGCGGCGGAGGGGGCAGAAGATACTATATCAAAAAATCAGGAGATGCCACGGTGGCCCTGGTGGGGTTCCCCTCAGTGGGCAAGTCCAGCCTGCTCAATTATCTGACCGGATCCAAGTCCGAGGTGGCTGCCTATCAGTTCACCACCCTCGAGGTCATTCCTGGGGTGATGAAGCACAAAGGCGCCGAGATCCAGATCCTGGATATGCCAGGGATCATCAAAGGAGCGGCGCGGGGAAAGGGCAGGGGCAGAGAGGTGATTACTGCCGCCCGGGCCGCGGATATGATCCTCTTATTGGGGGACGTATTCAATTACAATCTGAAGGTCCTGGAGCGGGAGCTCTATGAGGCCGGCATAAGGCTGGACAAGCAGCCGCCAAACATCCACATCACCCAGGAGAAGAAGGGGGGCATCATAGTGCGCAGCACTGTTCCCCTGACTCGGATGACGGAGTTCGAGATCGCAGAGATCATCCGCGCCTACGGCATTGTGAACGCCAATGTAACCGTTCGGGAGGATATAGACACTGACACCCTGGTCGACTTCCTGGCCGGGAACAGGGTCTATATTCCCTCTCTGGTGGCCATAAACAAGTTCGACCTGCGCTACGGTGGGATCGAGGACAAGATCGAGGAAGACCTGGGCAGGGACTATATGCCCATATCCTGTGCCACCACTGAAGGCCTCGAGGAGCTAAAAGACCGTATATATGAGACGCTGGGATTCATTCGCATCTATCTCAAGCCTAAGGGAGGCAAAGCAGATCTTGAGGAGCCTCTGGTGATCCTGGATGGAAGCACAGTTAAATCGGTATGCGAGCATCTTCATAGGGACTTCGTAAACCTATTTCGATATGCACTGGTCTGGGGAAAGAGCGCCAAGTTCCCTGGCCAGTCCATAGGGCTGGATCATGAGCTCCAGGATTGCGATGTGCTCTCGATAATCACCAAGAGGAGATGATCGGCCGGAATTGGCCGGGCATTTTGGCAGCGAAAAGGCGGCTGCTATCATATTTTTTTACCAACAAGTATATATGCTCAGCCATCCTCCATATACTGCTGCATTTCGTCTATCAAAGTAATTTGTTGAGATGTTTTCTGTAGCAGTCTCGATTCTTTTGAGTCGATTCAAAAGGTAAGTGAATTAAATGTTTGAGAGAAAATATGAAAATAGTGGTAGCAGCAGAGGCAGCTACAATAGTGGTCCGAGAGAAATGACTGACGTAACCTGCTCAGAATGCGGCAAGCAGACCCAGGTTCCATTTAAGCCGGATGGATCCAGACCGGTCTACTGCAGCGAGTGCTATCAGAAGCACAGACCTGCCAAAACATCCAGAAGATATTAGGTTGATTTAGCATCACATAATAGTCGATCCGTTTTGATTTGAAGGCAGGTGCTTTCGGGCAATAGACGAGCGGCAAAAGGATACTCATGCCGCTCAATGGCCTTCAGTCGACAGGTTCGGCTCTTTCGATGCAGAATTGCAGGAAATGGGGTGCGTTTAAAATGAAACCATCTGAATCAGCGGATTTTGTTAAATTTGAGGGCATAATCTCAGAGCTCAAGAGAAGGGGAGTAGTAGTACTTACGCACCGCCCGACTCGATGGGGCTATGTGGTGGATGCAGTCGTCCCTTCGGCAAAGATCGTCATTCTGAAGGTGCCAGATATCACAAAACAGATTAAGGTGGCCATGAGTCAGTTCAGGGATCTGATTAACCGTCTGGAAGACGATGGATATCAGGTCGCAGTGATTCCAAGAAACAGAATGAGTCCAGAAGAGATCAGAGCCTTCTGTGACCGGATCGCGACTGAGCCGTCACTTGCTTCTGCTTGAAAGTCCCATCTCAGGCCGGTATGAATCCGTTCTCAATCGCAATCTTCTGGCCTTCTGGACTCAAGACATAATCGGTAAATGCCTTTGCCCCAGGACTTGGTCTGCCCAGGGTGATGAAGTAAAGCTCGCGGGCAAGGGGATAGGTTCCATTTTTTATGTTTTCTATCGTCGGCGGGACACCATCCAGGGATATCACCTTGCTGTCTCCTCTCATTATATAGCTATATCCGACATAGCCTATGGCATTGTCGCTTCCCCGGATAGCCGTCTTGACCTCGGAGCTTTCAGCCGCCTCATAGCTGACTCCGGGAGTCTCATACTCTCGACTTCCCATTATGATCTCATCGAAGGAGTCCCTGGTTCCAGAGCCTGGCCTCCTTCCTATGGCGAAGATCTCCTCGTCTGGCCCACCGAGCTCTTTCCAGTTGCTGATGCTGCCAGAATAGATCCTCCTTACCTCCTCAGCGGACAGGTCGGTGACGCCAAAATCGTAGACCTCTGGGCTGACCATCAGGCATATGGCATCGTATCCCACGGTGATCACATTAAACTTCTCTGTTGACGTCTCGTATCTCTGTCGCTCCACCAGATGAAGCTCCCGTGAGGTCATGGCGATCGCCGATCTGCCCTCGACCACGTTCACAATCCCTACCCCCGAGCCTCCTGCGGTCACAGTCACATGGTAGTCATCCTGGAGCATATTGAACTCCTCCGCTGAAATCTCTGCCAGGGGCATTACGGTGCTGGACCCAGATATTGCCACCTTCTGCTCTCGTGCTTCGACCGATACATAAACGAAGAAAGATACCAGCAACAAGACCAGTAGTATGCTCTTGACCTTCATCACTATCAAAGAAAGGCCTGATATTATGTAAGGTTAATGTTCAGCTGAGTGTGATGTCAACCATCGTGACCACTCCCGCCCTTTACTATAGTCAAGAACCTGATTGTTGGATAAATATAATTATTCGAGGCCCAGAGATCCGGAGCGTTGAGGCATTGGTGATCTCGTTTCTCTCTGTGTTGATATGGCTTTCTGCCCGGACGCCGTGGACGGCGCTGATTCCGCGGAGACACGATTATCAAAAAAAAAGAAGGTGCAAGATTAGAGTGCTTTTCTCCGCTCTCTCAGTCTCATACACACATCAAATCCTCTATCATTGAGTTCATACGTGGTTTCCCCGCCAGTCGGGTGTTTTTTGATGTATCCGAAGGCAACAAGTTCACGCAAAGCCTTGTCGGCCTTTCTACCCTGAATCTGTGGCTTGTTCATGAAGGCATGTTTTGGAAGGCGAGCTCCTTTGCTGCCCTTTGTCTTCATGCAAAGACCGACGAGAATTGCTTTTTGGATGGCGTTTAGCCCTTCAGCATCGTCTCCTACTAAATTATCACCTCCTCGACAGGAACCATGGACTATTCTTGTATTTAAGCGCATCCTGTAATATTTTTAATCAACGATTTTCCATTGAAAAATATTCCATATCGATTAGATATTAAAATTAAAAAATCATAATGATTTTAACAATAAATAGATGACCCAAATTAGTTAAGTATTTATAGATTGATTGCACTGTCCTTATATGGCGAACCGGGTGCAAAGGAGACTGATTGGTGAGCACTTCTACAGCAAGGATGCCCAAGGAAGCAATTGATGCAAGAATTACAGAGGGACTTGATACCGATTATGAGCTTTATAAAGCAATCGATAAGAATCCTGGCCTGAGTGTGTATGGATTGGCTAAAGAGATGCACTGGTCGAGTGGCAGAGTGCACGGATCCATTCGAAGGCTGGAGAAAGAGGGACTGGTACACACAAAGAGATCGTTGCAGGGTGGAAGAAGCGTTCTGAAGGTATTCGGTGCGGATTGGTCCGAATTCTTCACTGAAGAAGAACTGCAGGAATTTCAAAAGCTGAAGTTCTGAAAGGCAGTTGACTGGGCGCCTATCGGGATCTTCTGGAATCGGACCGGCCACTGAGGACTGTTCCTCTGCGGGGGACACTGTGGTCGGAGCTGATTCTGCTGAATATGATCGCATTCTTCAACCTTTCGCATCCCCTGCCATCCAAGCCAATTTTATCTGCTGCGTATTTTAGAATACGATGCCCGGCGGCCTTCGTTTGGAAATCTCCGGGCAAATGCCCTTCCGGGTACATGTGCACATTTTAGACTACATCCACTCATAATGCCTCAAAACCTCGGGGACGAACTCGAAGAGGAGGCTGTTTTCCGCATATCCGAAAAACAGGCAGCCAGGGCAGGACTGGACTGCTTCCTGCCTGCCAATCCTTGAGGCCTGCCAGGCCTCTGCCAGCCCATCCTTCACATTGGCCAGGGATTGAGTGTGGACCCGGCAGTTCTCGATGCTTCCGTCCGCTGCCACATGGAGGATGATGTCGCTGGCATGGCATTTGAATCCGGGCTTAAGTGATGATATCATCTCCAGATAGGTCAGGGAGTTGATGATCGGCGCACCGCTTCTCTTCAGATCCATCAGCCTGTGCACTGCCTTCTCATATTCAGATCTGTCCCGTATTCCCAGGTCCTTCCAGACCGAGTCCGAAATTCCTCGGGACTCATGCAGAGGCTCAAATGATATCCAGGTGCCCAGCTCTTCGGCCAGATGGACCAGATCCTCCAGCTCGCCCGTGTTTTTGCTGCTTATCACGCAGTTGATCAGAATCTCATGGCCAGCCTTCTTTGCCGCCCTGATTCCAGCCAGGATATTCTCCAGGTCTACTCCCCGCAGCTCCCGATAGCTCTTGATCCCGTCCACGGAGACTGAGAGATAATCAAGGTCACCAAGCTCATCCGCCCTCTTGGCGAGCAGAAGGCCGTTGGTGACCAGACTGGTGATGAGGCCCTGGGATTTGGCGTGCCTCAGAATCTGGGGCAGATCCTCCCTGAGCAGGGGCTCGACGGTCCAGGCATTATAGACCCCGATGCCAAAGGAGCTGGCCTCATCCAGCATCCTGAAGATCTCCTTTTTGGTCATCTCTCCACCGGGCTCTCTCCAGTACTGGCAGAAGGAGCATCTGAGGTTGCAGCGGGCGTTAACCCCATGGGAGAGGACATAAGGCCTCTTTCGAATCCGCATCTGCCAGAGGGCTCTGGCCGCCAGCCGGGGGGAGAAGGATCTCATTTGGGCTGCTCCCGGTTTCTAGAGCGCTCGAGCCCGGAGAATGCCCTCCCCAGCACCTCATTGATGGTGGGATGGATGACTTGAGACCTCATCGCAGTGGAAAGGTCCTGGCGGTCGGTGTTCATCAGGTAAACAACCTGCTGAATGAGCTCTGGCGCCTCTGGGCCGATGATGCTCGCCCCCAGGATCCGACCGGTCTCCTCCTCTAAAACTACCTTCACCAGGCCGTACTCCTCAGCCATAGCCACCCCCTTGGCCGAATCTGTGTATCTCGCCCTTCCCACCAGCACCTTCAGGCCTCGGGCCTTTGCCTCGCTCTCTTTCATGCCCACTCCCGCCACCGTCGGATGAGAGAATACGGCATAAGGAACGGCATGATAGTCAGCCGCTTTCCGCTCTGCCTCTCCCTGAACCAGGAGAATATTGTGGGCTACGATGCGGGCTTCATAGTTGGCGGTGTGGCGGAACATGTGCTTTCCGATAGCGTCTCCCAAAGCCCAGATCCCCTTTTTGCTGGTCTGGAGATATTCGTCCACCCTGATCCAGCCTTGCCTGTCGATTTCCACTCCTGTCCTCTCCGGGCGGAGAAGGTCGGAATTAGAGCGCCGGCCTGCGGCAAGGAGGACCTCCTCTCCCTCGAACTGCCGGATTTTGCCATCCTTTGTCCCTCTGGCAGAGACGACCTTTTTTTCGCCATTCCTTTCCACCGATAAGACCTCGTAGCCCGTGACCACCCGGCAGTAGCGGGAGAAGCTCTCATGCAGTCGCTCTGAGATCTCAGGATCCTCGCCACACAGAAGTCGTGGGCTGCGTCCCAGGATGGTGACCTCCGTTCCCATAGCGGAGAAGAAGTGACCATACTCGCAGCCGATATAGCCTCCGCCGATTATGATCAGGCTCCGGGGAGGCTCTCTCAGATTGAGAAGTGATACGTTATCGATATATCCCGATTCCTCCAGGCCTGAGATGGGAGGAACGCGAGACCGAGAGCCGCTGGCGATGACGAATTGGGTGGCGGTGAGGGTTCTTGATCCCGCCTTCAGGACATACTCGTCGATGAACTCCGCTCTTTTTTGATAGTGGGTCAGATTCTCCCTTGATCTGATGGTCGCTTCCATTTGGGAGCGCCCCTCATCCACCACCTTATGCACGCGGTTCATGATCCGAGGAAAATCGATCTTCTCTATTCGGGCATGGACGCCCACCGCCCCGGCCTCCTGGATGCTCCGGATCATGTCTGCCGGATGGATGAGCATCTTCGAGGGGATGCAGCCATTGTTAAGGCAGGTTCCGCCCATGGGGCCCTGGTCCACCAATGCGGTATTTCTTCCCGCGCGAGCGGCTTGAGCGGCCACCAGTGCCCCTGCGCCCGAGCCGATGACGATGAGATCGAATCTGTCCATGCTGTTCATGATATCGGATATCAGAAGGCTCTGATTGCTTAAATATATGCGGGAATATAGGAGTCGTCGGGCAATGGGCTGGAATAGGGACTCAGGACGATCTTCAAGCGATATAAGAGACGCTGGACCGGTCGAATCCTTCTACCAGCTCGATTCCCTCATCATCCGCCTTCCATGATACATGGGGATAGGCGAGATGTTTGATGAATCCGGATGCTCTGGCGGCGAATTGCGTTGCCAGGTGCTCCTCGCCCAGGGCCTCTCTGGTGATCTGATGGACCTTTTCCTGCACCTCTGTCTCATCCAGGTAGCCCAGGGAGTGTATGTACTCGTGCAGAAGAACATGGAATGCGTAGGGCTTGTATAGCTCAGGGCGGGTCTCCATGATCCTATTCAATGGTATCTTATTCAGGACAATGACATTGGAGCCTGTGGTGAAAAAGCCTCCCAGGAAGCCATGGGGATCGTTTCCCAGGTTTGCCATGCCCAGCATCAGGCCGCCCCTTCGTTTGTTCATCTCCGTAGCAGCGCGGAGACCCCGTCCTTAAGGGCGGGGAGGAGCGCA
>ENA-UOOE01000910-UOOE01000910.1-fermentation-metagenome-genome-assembly--contig:-NODE-910-length-26848-cov-6.393088_pt1 | contig 26848 bp, 30 predicted proteins | sample MGYA00245776_ERZ724021 | MGnify/ENA primary metagenome ERZ724021 (study PRJEB28704, sample SAMN03018321) | fermentation metagenome | biome: anthropogenic terrestrial biome; feature: soil; material... | reverse complement strand
CTTTCAGGGTACCGTAATCTTTGATGCGATCGTAGGTGACCGAGTACATGGTGAGTCCGATGATAAAGAATCCGCTAATAATACCGAAGAGCACCAGTGTGGCAAAGCTCATTCCCATGTTATTGGCGGTCATTACGTTGACAATGGTGGCTGTCCTGATTTTCTCTGCGGGCCACGCCTTCAGATCGGGTGCGATCTGGTTGATCCTGGAGACCACCGACTCAATCATGCTGGCATCGGGGACAGTAACAATGATTCCGCTTACCTGTGTGGGCGACATTCCAGTGTAGTAGCGGGCTTTGTCTGTCGTGGTATAGATAAGTGGGGAGGTGAATCCCTTGGCATCTTTTGTCATTACCCCTACTGTGGCCGACTTGCCATTGATTTCGAAACGGGTACCCGGTTTTACCTCATAACGCAATGTCTTGTTGTCATAAAAATCGGTGGAGACGATCTCTGGTGCTACCAGGCTGCTGATGGATCCAGAATAGACCAGATCGGTATAGGGACCCGCCGCCATAGCGGGATAATCGCTGCCGATTATCATCGCCGGAGCATCCTTGCCATTGGGAAATCTGGCAGATACATTGGTGATTACAAAGCCGTGTGTGCCGGTCACCCCATCGATGCTACGCAGCTGGTTTACCCACCGCATGTCTAGCGGGGAAAGCTGGTTAATGTTTTCAGTCTGCTTTTTTACCACGAAAACCTGTGCATACTGGGGGTTGGCATTGCCCACTATCCCTCCGATAATATTGGCAAGGTAAAAGAACATACCCAGCTCGATCCCGATCAGGTAAATGCTGATGACGATTGCCGCAAGGATGCCCATGCTCTTGGATTTTTCAAAACGGACAAATTTAAAGGCGGTAGAGAGCATATGAGATCAGTTTAATTGTACACTGCATTCCACTTTCGATTCGATAAATAGCGGTTGCTTCATTTCGTTAAGGGAAACCTCGATCTCACGGATGCGGCGATCTTCGAGGTCAGTCCCACTGTCGGAAAATAGCGATTTCTTTTTTAAGTCGGGTGAAATGCGCACGATCTCACCGGTAGCAGCCACTTCGGTATTGCCGTGAAGATTTATTCGACAGGGTTGCCCCACTTGGAGCTTGTGAGCAAACAGTTCATCGATCTCCACCATCACTACCAGAGGCTTGTTGGGGGAAATCCGTCCATATTGCTGATATTGACTCACCGCTTCACCCACACGGGGCGTAAGATCGAGCAGGACGCCATCGCACGGAGCGCGGAATGCTTTTTTTTCGAGGTCGTTCGACCTGGAAGCACGCTGAATTTTCAATTCATTCAGTTGCGAAAGTTGCAACTGGTAGTCGTTCTCCATTTTTTTCATCTGCTCGGTTCCACGATCGAAGTCGCTCTGCAGCGTTCGTACATTTTCCCCGGTAGAGGCACCCACCTCCAATAGTTCTCTGGCATCTTTCAGCAGGCGTTCTTGTTCTGTGTGAACCACCCGCTGCTGCTCCAGCATGATCTTTGCCGATTCCACCGCCAGCTCCTGCGACTTCAGCCGGGATTCAGCCTCTCTGACTGCCAGTTCTTCGTCGCTGCTACTGAGAGAGAGAATTAGTTCACCCTCGACGATGCGCTCTCCCGCTTTTCGATACACTTCCTTCACGATGCCCGATGCCGTGGCGGCTAGTTCAATTACGCCACCTTGTGGCACTACCTTGCCGATGCCGACAATCTGTGGCGGAGTAAGTTCTGTTTGTGTCGGGGTGGTTTTTTCCTGTTTGCTGCTACAAGCTGCCAATAGCAGTGTAGCTGTAAGGAGAACAATTAGTTGCTTCATCTTATAGAAAATTTATTGTCAACGTAAAAGAAAATCAAAAGTCATCCTCCATGGCTGTTTCGCTGATTCTTCCTTCCGACACGTAGATGGTTCTGTCGGCATACTTTTTCAACCTCACATCATGGGTGACCACAATTACAGCCCGGTCATCCAGCGAGAGCTGGGTCAGCATATCCATCACCATTTTGGCGCTTTTGTGATCAAGGGAGGCTGTCGGTTCGTCGCACAAGATCAGTTGCGGGTTCGTCACCAGGGAGCGGGCAATTGCTATTCTTTGCTGCTGCCCCCCGCTCAGGTTCCTGGGCAGGTTGTAGATGCGATCCTCCATGCCAAATTTACGAATCAGTTCCATAGCCTTTCTTTTTGCTTCTTTTCGCTTCTCACCCTGCAGCAGGAGGGGTTCCATCACATTCTCCAATGCATTCAACGGAGCCAGCAAGTTGAAACCCTGAAAGACAAAACCGATATGCTGCAGACGGAGATCGGCTAGTTCTTTCTCTGAGAGGTCGTTCACACACGTATCTCCCACCCACACCTTTCCCGTGGAAGGATAGATCACGGAGCCAAGGAGCGACAAGAGGGTGGTTTTCCCCGAGCCGGAAGGACCTACCAGCAAGGTGATTTCACCGGTCCTGAATTCTATGGTTGTGGGCTGAAGTGCTACGATGGTAGATTCTCCGGTCTTATATTCCTTACCTGCCTCGATTAATCGTGCTGCAATTGTCATAGGATGTAAAGCAGTTTATTTACAATTTCACTTAGGTCACTAGATACGCCGACGCTTCTCTTCAATTGTGCGCTCAGTATAGAAATTATTCGCTTACGAAACAATAAAAGAAAGCATTAAATCGCAAATCAACAAACCAAACACCAAAAAAACGGGAAGATACCATGCGAGAATGTCAACTTTTCTATCATCGTTCCGTGTACGGTTTTGTTGCTCTCAATATCTCCCTTTTTCCTGGAGGTCCTTGAAGCCGCTCCACCTGAAATCCTGCGGCCTGTAATCTTCTTCTCACAACTCCCTTGGCGCAGTAGGTTGTCAGGATAGCGCCCTGATTAGATAGACTGTAGATATGGTTAAATATTTCCTGTGTCCACATTTCCGGCTGTTTTTCAGGAGCAAAAGCATCGTAATAAATTAGGTCGAAGCTTTTTTCAGGAATAAAAGTGACAGGTTGGCTGAAATCAATCTGTTGCTTTAGCATCGTGAAGCCCGGAGTTATGGCTGTTGGCTTTTCCCAGGACGATGTATGGAGCTGAAGGAATAGTTTTTCAAAGGTGTTGTTTCTCAACTTGGCATCATTCAAATCGTTCTGACTGGATTGAATGGGTGTATCTACTGTTGTATCTTTTTCAAGTCGATTCAACGTGGCTGGATAATTGAGCCTTTGTGCCGCTTCAACAGAAATGGGATAGCGCTCGAGGGTCTGATAAAACACATTTATTTTTCTTTTTTTCGCTTCCAGTAAGGTGAGTAAGGCGTTGAGGCCTGTACCGAAACCAATTTCCAGCACATTGATTGCACGAGATGATTGTAGGGACTGTTCCTGGGAGAGTTGTCGTTGCGCCTCCGGTCCATGCTGTAATTCCGGTTGTTCATGTTGGACGGGGTGATTAAATAGATGTCTGTGTATCAGACCCTCTCTGATGAAAATGTGCGTCGATTCCTGCATGGCGCCATGTGTGGAGTGATAGTGTTCATTCAATTCCGGTACATATAGCGTATGTGATCCATCTTCTGTGATCTCAAGAACAGGCGGGAGGAAACGTTTGTCTGAAAGCATAGTGGCGGATTGTACAAAATTTAGGGACAGCTGGTTTACGAAGGAACGAAATTGATTGCGTTCACCGACAACAAAAATAAACAAACTTTGTTTATGATTTTCGGCAAAGAGTGAAATTCGCTACATTTGTCTGTCAAACTTATCGGATGAGAAAATATTATTTGTTTATATTATTCCCCATACTGCTCTTCGCGTGTCAGATGGGGAACAAGAAGGAGACCAGCGGACAAAAAGCGGTGCTCACGGTCACAATTGAACCACAGCGTTATTTCCTGGAACAGATTGTGGGTGATGCTTTCAAGATTAATACACTGGTACCGCCGGGAACCAGTCCCGAGACCTACGAACCGGCTCCGTCGGTGATGGTGGAGATGGGCAACAGCCTGATTTACTTTATGGTGGGAGACCTTGGATTTGAAAAGGCGTGGAGTAAACGGCTGGCAGCCAACAACCCAAACATCACTCTGGTGGAGTGTGCTACAGGCATTGAACGGGTTGAACTGGGTAACCATGTAGAACATGGGCACGATCATATTCATGGTGATACCGACCCTCATTTCTGGTCGTCACCCCGGGCAGTGAAAATAATGACCGCCAATATGCTGGAAGCTGTGGTGAAGGCCGATCCTGCAAACGAAGAAATTTATCGGACCAATTTCGACCGGTTCGCTCGGCAACTTGATGAAACAGATAGTCTCATACAGGATAAACTGGCCCATGTCACATCCCGCGGCTTCATCATTTATCATCCGGCACTTGCCTATTTTGCAAAAGATTACAATCTGTACCAGCACAGTGTGGAGTTTCAGGGCAAAAATCCCTCGCCGTCACAGATAAAAGCATTGGTCGATCTTGCCCGTAGGGAGCAGATAAATACCTTGTTTATTCAGAAAGGATTCGATGCAAAAAACATGGAGGTGATTGCCCGTGAGATTGGGGCGGAGGTGTTTGAAATTGATCCGTTGAATTACGAATGGGATAAGGAGTTGCTGCGGCTGGTCGATATATTAGCGCGTGATGTAGATGAATAAACTAATTGAAATAAAGAACCTGACCGTTGGTTATGAAAACAAGCCAAATGTGTTGAAGGAGGTATCTTTGACCATCTATGACGATGATTTTCTCGGCATCATCGGACCAAATGGAGGAGGAAAGACCACACTCCTTAAATCGATTCTGGGGCTGTTGAAATCACAACCGGGGGCCATCACTTTCTTCGAGAAGGGACAAAAGGTGTCTTCCATGAACATCGGTTACCTCCCCCAGATTAACCAGATCGACAAAAAATTTCCTATTTCCGTGTCGGATGTGATCCTGTCGGGCCTCACGCCTCCGGGACATCGTTTTGGGAGGTATTCCGCAAAGGATAAGCAAAAGGTGAAAGGTGTGGCAGAGCGACTGGGCGTTGAGCATCTGTTGTCGCGCTCTATCGGTGAACTTTCGGGTGGTCAGCTCCAGCGGGTGCTACTGGGAAGAGCCATCATCGACAGCCCGAAGCTGATTATTCTGGATGAACCGAGCACCTACGTGGACAAGCTTTTCGAAACCAATTTCTACAAACTACTGGGCGATATCAATAAGGATATCGCTATTATGCTTGTATCGCACGATGTAGGAACCATCATCTCCCAGGTGAAAAATATAGCCTGTGTGAACCAGGGGCTCCACTATCATTCGGGTTCCAATATATCACAGGAGTGGCTGAATAATGCCTACGAATCGTGCCCCATCGAAATATTGGGGCACGGTGCACTTCCACATCGGGTGCTACTGCAACACGATCATTCACATACAGAACCGCATCTACACGATGACACGATGAAGTGAGAGGCGGGTTATTGACGGATCAGATACTCGGCAATTTGCACGGCATTAAGTGCCGCACCCTTGCGAATCTGGTCTGAAACAGTCCAGAAAGTCAGTCCGTTCTCGTTGGTCAGGTCCTTGCGGATGCGGCCCACGTAGACAGGATCTTTGCCAGAGAGATCCAACGGCATGGGATACTCTTTATTGGCGGGGTTGTCGATCACCACCACCCCTTTGGCGTTGCTGAAGGCGGTACGAGCCTCTTCCAGTGATACTGGACGCTCGGTCTCAATCCAGATGGCTTCTGAATGGGCGCGCATCACCGGAACACGCACACAGGTGGCACTCACCTCAATATTGGAGTGCATGATCTTGCGTGTTTCATTGAACATTTTCATCTCCTCCTTCGTGTATCCGTTATCGGTGAAAACATCGACCTGCGGAATCAGGTTGTATGCCAATTGATAAGCGAACTTCGAAATCGTTGGTTGTTCTCCGTTAACCAGTTGGGTGTACTGCTTTTCCAGTTCCTGCATGGCAGCGGCTCCGGCGCCCGAGGCGGCCTGATAAGTAGCGATGTGGACTTTTTTAATGTGGGTGATATCTTCTATTGCCTTCAACGCAACAACCAGCTGTGCGGTGGTGCAGTTGGGATTAGCGATGATGCCGCGTGGTGTGTTGAGCGCATCCTCGGCGTTCACCTCGGGCACCACGAGCGGAACATCTTCCTCCATGCGGAAAGCGCTGGAGTTGTCGATCATGATGGCGCCGTATTTGGTAATGGTTTCGGCATATTCCAGTGAGGTGCCTCCTCCGGCAGATACAAACGCTATGTCGATATCCTTGAAGTCGTCGTTGTGCTGCAGCTCCTTCACGGTAATCTTTTTCCCTTTAAAAATATAAGTGGTTCCAGCACTTCTTGAAGAGCCAAACAAATGCAATTCATCCAGGGGGAAATTTCTCTCTTCCAGTACGCGGAGTAATTCCTGACCTACAGCTCCGCTGGTACCTACAATAGCGATGTTCATATGATTAATTTTTTATGTTGATAACCATTTATACACGAAATAAAGATCACAAAGATATAAAAAAGGGAATGGAAGTAACAAAATGAAAATGTTAAATTCAACTGATGGCGATTTTTTTTGTGATCTTCCCAATTTTCAGGATGTAAAACCCTTTTGGCAAGGAGAGGGTGTACTCATTGGTCCCAGCTTTCACACGGCGGCTGAATACTTTCACACCCATGATGTTGTAAATTTCCAGAATATCGTCTTTGGGCAGATTCTCGATGGTGAGCCGGTTCTCCGACAGCTTTATGTTAACCTTCTCCGGCGCCGGTGTCTCCATCACACTCCTTTCGGGATTTACCTGCGACAAGAGCGGAAATCCCCTTCCAACCAACAGTAGGGTTGTTAAAAGAATGGCATAGAGACGTTTCATAAAATTTGGATCACCTCACAAAGATACTATTTTTCCCTCAACGGCAAGTTCAGTATGAGGAAAAACAGCTACTGCCTCTTTTAGGAGTGTCCCTATCTCGCTGTAGCGTGATGAATAATGGCCGATTATCAGCTTTTTCACTCCCGCTTCCATGGCTATTTCAGCAGCTTGACGGGCAGTGGAGTGGAATGTCTCTTCTGCACGCGTCCGTTCACTCTCTGCAAACGTGGCCTCATGATAAAGCAGATCCACATTTTTTATATAAGGGATGATCTCGGGTGCATAAGAGGTGTCAGAACAGTATGCATACCTTCTGGCGGGGTTGCCCGGGTAGGTGAGGTGCTCATTGAGGATGAGATTACCGTCGGGTGTAAGGTAGTCTGCTCCGTTTTTAATCTCCTGTACCTGCTTCACAGGGATATGATAAAAGTCGATCATCCCGCGATTTATGTGGCGTGGGGACTCTTTCCGTTCAAAAAGAAATCCGTTCGCGTCGATGCGGTGTTTTAGCGGGAATGAGGTTACTCTTAACGTTTTGTTTTCAAAAAGCAGTTCTTCGCTGTTGGGATTCAGCTGAAAGACGTTTATTTTAAAAGACAAATGGTTGCCTAGGTACGTAAGGAGCGGATTCAAGAGAAAATCAATCTCCTTATGGGCATAGATGTTCAGATCGGCTGTTCTTCCTAGCAGGCTGAGTGTAGAGATCAGGCCGGGCAAGCCGAAGATATGATCTCCGTGTAGGTGCGAGATAAAAAGAGTGTGGAGTTTGCTCATGCGTGCTTTATATTTCCGCATCTGTAGCTGAGTACCTTCGCCGCAATCGATCATGAACAGCTTTTCATCGATGTCGATTAGTTGCGAAGGTGGATGATGCAGGGTGGTAGGCATAGCCGATCCGCAACCCAATATGGTTATCTCAAACTTCGTCATGTCAACGGATACCGATCAGTTTATGAGTTTGAAGGCTCAATGCCCATACCGGGTTATCTTTGATCAATGAAATACAATAGTCCACGTTCTCTGGAATGATGCGATCGTTGTCGAAAATGGGGCTAAGCAGGTAACGTGTCGTCTCAGGAAGAATTGCGATGTTGGGCAGGGGATCGCCCTTTTGCATGGGGAAACGCAATTCATCCACCCGGGGAATCAGCTCCCTTACTTTTTCAAAATCCTGTTTGGGGCTGCATGTGATGTAGTCGATGCCGGCGGGGATTTTCCTTGTACCGTTGGTCTCTATGGCTTGCAGGTATCCCGCTTCCTTAAAAAAAGTCACGATGGCATCTGTCAGTTGCAGTGCCGGTTCACCCCCAGTCCAGATGATCCATTTGCACCCATACCGGTTAATTTCTTCGAGTAACTCGTCCGTAGTCATTTTTATTCCCCGTTCGAAGTCGGTGTCGCAAAAGCTACAGGCCAAGTTGCACTTGGCCAGCCTGATGAAGATGGAAGCCTGACCAGTGCGCCCTCCTTCACCTTGAAGTGAATAGAATATTTCATTCACATTCAGGTTCATAGATCGCTGATGTTTTGGGTGTTTCACTTACTTCTATTGCGTACAACTCCGGCAACTGCGGCTTGAATCGGTCGTACAACATTTTGGCGATATTCTCAGCCGACGAGTTATGTGGTGCAAGGATGTCGTTCAGGTTCCTGTGGTCGAGGGTGGAATCGATATAGGTTTTCACGACACGCAATTCGTTGTAATCCCGTACGAAACCCTGTTTATTTAATTCTTTGGCCCGCAGGTGGACGGTAACCACGTAATTGTGGCCATGCAATCGGCTGCAAGGATGGTCATCGGGCAACCCATCAAGCGAATGTGCTGCTGAAAATGAAAATTCTTTGCTTATTTTGTACATCTTTCTTATTAGTTTATTTTCTTATTAGTTGCTTTGCTGCTTCGCAGATCGAAATTCATGCTCACATCATCAGCTTTTTCATGGGTCATTCCAGTTTCAGAGAGGTTCTGAGTGGATAATGATCTGAAAACTTAATCTTATCGACCTTTGTTTTGAATGCCTTGATGTTTTTGCTGTGCATGATGTGATCGATCCGAAACAAAAAAAGATCCTCGTGATAGGTGATGCCGGGGCCAAAAGCGGTGGAAACATAGGCATCCTTTAAGCCCTTCTTCATTTGACTATAAGCATATGAAATGGGCGTATCGTTAAAGTCACCACAGATAATCGTCCCTTTTGTCTGTTGCTTGTCGACGTATTGTTTTACTTTTTCTACTTGGCGTGCCCGCATCCGGTAGGCTCCTCCCAGCCGGGTCCGGATGTTGGTTGTTATTGCTTCCAGCTTTACCGAATCGGAGTTTTGAATGAAATCGCTATAGAGCTTTTTATCTTCCGCTTTGATGCTATTCGACTCCAGATGTATGTTGGCGACTGTATATTTTTCTCCCGCTATGTTGATAGTGTAAACTGCCGCTCCGTTGTAGGAGGACTCAAATACCACCTCATACGTCTTTTCGATTGGGAATTTTGAGAAGCATGCCAGTCCGAAGATATGATATTTTCCCGAAGATTCCAAACCGGTGACGGAACGGTAGGGGTACTTGTTGAGTATCCGGTTCACATCTCGTTGTGAAAAGATGGATTGGCCGGTCTTGCTCACCAGGTATTCTTGCAGACAGACTATGTCGGCATCGGTGCTGGCAATATAATCGAGAATGGGATGTTCCTCAGAATTTTTATCCCGTTCTTCCGGAAATCCTTGTACATTGTATGTCAGAATCTTCACTGTCCCATCAGGAGCCTCATCAGGGAAGAGATGCATCGGAAAAAAAGTGCTGACAGGCTTGTAACACAACAGGAGGGACACCAATGAGACCAATGCCAGCTTCCATTTTGAAACAAGTATCCAGAAAAACAGGTAACATACATTCAACAGGAGTATCAACCCAAAACCCAGGCCTATGTATGAGAAAAGGTTGGTTTCTAGCGGAGAGATTTTCCAGGATAAGAAAGAACAGAAAAGCAGGATAATGGCTGCTACATTGGTCGCAAAGATTATCCATATGACGATGTCGCGGAATCTTATTTTTTTATTTTTTGCTCGCATCAAAAAGCTTCTTTTTTTCGTCTGCTGAAAGACTGCTATATCCCGATTGTTTCAGTTTATCGAGAATCGCATCAATCTCTTCCTGCTCACTATGCCTGCGTTTGTTATAGTCCCAGTCGGTCTCATTGCGTGCATGTTCAACCCTCATTTTCGACTTCTTTTGATGCGGTTTGAACATCCCCACAAAACCATCAATTAATTTGCTCATCCAGTGGGTAATGTCTCTCCCATTTTTGTACTGTATGGCAAACATATATCCCAACAGAGCGCCACCAATGTGTGCCACGTGACCGCCCGGATTGGTGGCGTCGCCTAAGGAGAGAAAATCAAGTACAAAGGCAAAAATGGCAATGTAAACAATTTTTACCGGACCCAACAGAAGGAGGTGCAGCTGTACATCGGGACGGTAAAAGGCTGCTCCCATCACGATGGCCATCACCGATGCCGAGGCACCGATCATCCATCCTCGTCCCATGTCCATGTAATAGGGAATTGTATTGAAGGCAATCACGTAGAGCAATGCCCCGGCCAGACCACCCAACAGGTAGAGACTACCCAGCGAGCGACCGGAGAAATACTGCAGGAAGATCTGTCCGAACCAATAGAGCCAGAGCATGTTAAAGAGAAGATGTAGAAACCCCTCATGCACGAACATATAGGTAATGAGTGACCATAGGTGGCTTAGTAGCAGCGGAATATCTGAGGGTACTCCCAGGAAGACTATAAGATCGAGGCTGCTGATGTTAAACAGGGTGAATATCACACCGATAATCTTCAGAATGACAAAAATGGCCGTGTTGATAAAGATGAGCCTGGTCATTACACTGCCCGTCTTATATTTATATTTGAGTGTGTCAATAATACCTGCCATACCTTTTGTCCCTTTTTTTCCAGTACAAAATCAAGAATATACCGAAGAGCATTCCCCCCAAATGGGCGAAATGTGCTACATTATCACCAGATCTGTTGGCTACGCCGAAAATAAGTTCCAGCAGACCGTATCCTACTACAAACCATTTGGCTTTGATGGGGAACGGGAACGGGATAATAAAAAGCTCCGCATTGGGGAACAACATTCCAAATGCCAGCAATATGCCAAAAACTGCTCCTGATGCACCAACCGTGACGCTGCTGATCAACGGGAACATTTCTTGTGGCATCACAGCCTGTGCGCGGATGAAAATAATCAGCAGCTGTATGAGCCCCGCACCGATGCCGGTAATCAGGTAATAAGTAAGAAAACGCTTTGGTCCCCAAACCTGTTCGAGTGTTCGACCGAACATGAAAACTGCAAACATATTAAAGAAAACGTGCGAAAAGGAGGAGGGGTCGTGCAAGAACATATAGGTGACCAGCTGATAGATGCGAAAATCGGGAGAGGCGGGAAAGTGAAGACCGAGAAATCGTGACAGGTCGACGCCTCCTCTACTCAACAGGACAAACTGTGCCAGCCACATGATCCCGTTGATGATGATGATATTTTTGGTGACCAGAGGCAATACACCGGCAAAGCTGTTTCTATAATTGTTCATTGTTATAATCAGATGTTGAGGCGCAAAAATACGGATTATTTCGCAGCTGGTGAGGTTTTTTGACCCATAAAAAGGTTTTTTTTTAGAAAATCAAATACTTTTTACCTTTTTTCTTGATTGTTTTCGATTTATCACTTATATTTGACGGCAAAACAGGGCTGAGCCTTGACTTATATGTATGTTTAATTTTTTTATTTACGTTTCTTATGAATAAATCAGAACTAATTAGTGCTATTGCTGAACAATCAGGCCTTAGCAAAGTGGATGCAAAGAAAGCATTGGATGCTACACTTGAAACAATCTCTGCAGAAGTGAAAGCCGGTGGTAAAGTTGTGTTGGTTGGATTTGGCACATTTTCTGTATCAGAAAGAAGTGCAAGAAAAGGTATCAACCCGCGTACAAAGAAGCCCATCAACATTCCTGCAAAGAAAACGGCCAAGTTTAAAGCTGGTTCAGAACTTTCAAATCTTTAAGGACGTAGTCGTGGAATAAAAGAGGAACAAATTTTCAGGTTTGTTCCTTTTTTATTTCTAAAAAATCTGTACCTTTGTGCCTCTTAAAAATGACTCCGTAGCTCAGTTGGTAGAGCAATTGACTCTTAATCAATGGGTCGAGGGTTCGAGCCCCTCCGGGGTCACTTCATTTTCAGGCACTTATCGATTCGGTTCGGTGAGTGCTTTTTTATTAAGTCGAGCTCTGGTCGAGCAAATCTATCAATGCATCCTATAAAGAACAAATCATAAGAGTCCGATGAATCGATTAAAATTTTGTACTACATTGCTGTTTCTTTCTATGTGTGTATTTTCAACAAACGCTCAGCGAAATATTGATTATGTGAATCCGATGGTGGGGACCAAAAGCATGGGACATACATTCCCGGGTGCATGTGCCCCTTTTGGTTTGGTCCAGTTGAGTCCCGATACAGAAATGGTTCCTCATAACATAGATGGGATTTATCAACCGGACGCATATCGCTATTGCGCCGGATATCAGTACGACGACTCGACGATTGTCGGTTTCAGCCATACACACTTCAATGGTACGGGACATTCCGATCTGGGTGATATTCTTATTATGCCCATGATCGGTGAGGTGAAACTGGATAAAGGAACAGCACAGGATCCCGATAGTGGATACCGCTCACGCTTCAGCCACGAGAATGAGAGAGCCGAGGCAGGATACTATTCGGTGATGCTGGAAGATTACGGTATCCTGGCTGAATTAACAGCTTCCGATAGAGTAGGGGTACATCGGTATACTTTTCCGGAAGGTACAGATACGGGACATGTTGTGCTCGATCTTGACTACGGCATTTATTATTATGATGGTAAAACGCTGATGGCCAACTTGCGGGTCGAGGATCCTTATACGCTCACAGGTTATCGTATCACCCGAGGGTGGTCGCGCATGAACTATACTCATTTTGCCGTGAAGTTCTCCAAGCCGATCATCCATTATGGTTGCCGCAACAAGGAGAAGGTGAAATACAACGGATTCTGGCGTAAGTTTGATATGACAGAGAATTTTCCCGAGATGTTTGGAACTCGCCTGACAGCATTCTTTGATTTTGATTTCTCTGATGGCCAGCCTCTTGAAATACAGATTGCGCTCTCTCCCGTAGATTGTCTAGGCGCAATAAAGAATTTACAGACTGAGGCTGGAATAAGATCATTCGATGAAATACGGAAGCAGACCCAACAAAAATGGGAGCAAGAGTTGAGCTGCATAAAGATGGATGCGGACGAGGACACCAAATCAGTTTTTTATACGGCATTGTATCACACCATGATCAATCCGTCTGTTTATCAGGATGTGGATGGCCGGTACAGGGGCGTCGATCACAATATTCATCAGGCTGAAGAGGGAGCGGTCAATTATACGGTCTTTTCTGTTTGGGATACATTCCGTGCGCAACATCCCCTGATGAACCTGATTAAGCCGGCCCGCGGCGAACAGTTTGTCAATTCCATGCTCCGTCATTACCAACAAAGTGCACACCGGGCCTTACCAGTTTGGTCGCATATGGGGAATGAGAACTGGTGCATGATTGGTTATCATTCTGTTTCGGTGGTATCAGACGCCATAGCCAAAGGATTGAATATTGACAAAGAACTGGCATTAGAAGCGTGTCTGAATAGTTCCAATGTCGATTATTATGACGGAATTGGAGAATACAAGAAAATGGGTTATGTCCCTCTGGAACGAAGTAGTTCATCTGCTTCTATCACATTAGAATATGCATACGACGACTGGACGATCTTCAATTTGGGCCGGCAGTTGGACGACAGAAAGATAACCGATGAATATGCAGGTCGTGCACTGAACTACCGGAATGTATTTGATCCATCGCTCGGCTTTGCCCGTCCGAAGTTACAGAACGGAACGTTTAAAAAAGATTTTGATCTGTTGGATACGCACGGACAGGGATTTATTGAGGGAAACACCTGGAATTATTCTTTCTTTGTGCCTCACGACATAAATGGATTAATAAAGGAGATGGGTGGAGAAAAGCAGTTCGTCCGTCGGCTTGATTCATTGTTTACCATGGAGCTTCCTGCGAAGTATTTCGAAAATACCGAAGACATCAATGAAGAAGGGTTAATGGGAAATTATGTGCATGGAAATGAGCCGAGCCATCATTTGTCCTATCTCTACAGGTGGACCAATGAACCATGGAAAGCAGAATCCCGTTTACACTCCATCATGAAGCAGATGTACAAAAATAAAATTGATGGGTTGTCGGGGAACGATGATTGTGGTCAGATGTCAGCCTGGTATATATTTTCTTCAATGGGGTTTTATCCTGTTTGTCCTGGTTCCGATCAATATGTCATCGGATCACCATTGGTAAAGGAGGCTGAGATAAAACTTGAAAATGGCAAAACATTTACCGTGAAAGCGGAAAACTATGCCGATAAGAATATGTATATAAGGTCGATAAAACTAAACGGAGCCCCTTACCATAAAAGCTATATCACTCATTCCGATATCGTAAACGGTGGAGAACTGGTATTTGAAATGAGCAATAAGCCAAATAAAAAATCATCTTCTTATGAGAAACCCTATTCATTTACAAAATGATATCGTCTTACTTTGCAGAAAAAATAATAGAATGAAAATAAAAAATGTATTACCGGTTTTATTCCTATTGCTTTATTCTTGTGGTTCATCAGGCCTGATCTCTCATGAAGAACCAGCTACTTGGGCCCGATTTACGTACCCCGAGATAAATTTTGTAAATCATGCAGAAGGAACCAAAGGATGGGAAATTTACAACCGCATCATTCCTGATCCTGAAAAGTATATCAATACAACAATTCTCGAAGTCGTCAAAACACTCTACTGGAACGAAGAAGATTCTATTCCCGATGTACGAAAGATCAATTATGAATTAAGGGATATAGAAGGTATTTCGGCCAAAGGAGGCAATCCACCTGAAATCACAATCTTCTACAGTACCCGCTGGGTGGAGAAATCCGAAAAAGATGCGGGCGACGAGAAAGTATTGTTTGAAACACGTGGTGTTTTACTTCATGAACTGACCCACGGTTTTCAACTTGAGCCGCAGGGGATCGGTACATATGGCGACGGCGGCGAGTTCTGGATTTTTATCGAGGGCATGGCCGATGCAGTGCGGATCCACAACGGTGGTTTCCCTCAGGGCAACCGAAAACCTGGTGGAAGCTGGAAAGATGGGTATCAACGTACTGGTTACTTTCTGGATTGGCTCACCACTAAAGATCCCGATTTTCTCCGCAAATTCAACAAATCTACTCTTGAAGTCATTCCCTGGAGCTTCGACAAGGCAATTAAACATGTTTTGGGAGAGCATCATGGTGTAGACGCACTGTGGAATGAGTATCAGAACTATCTGGCTAAGCCATAAGATACCATTTCCGGCAAATTCCGTGTGTTTCAATAGATATTCACAGCATGAGTTGTGGCTCGTTCAAGTATATTATAAAAAGCCTGGATAGCCTTTACAGTTTTCTACGCGTGTTTTATTTCAACAGATTCAGTCCATCTTTTGCCGACTTGTCAACAGGTGAGATAATCAGCACGATATTGAAAAGCCGTTTCGAATCATTTTTCTTATCCAGAAAATATTTGGTCCATGCGCACATCAGTGTGGAATAATAATCGAAGGGATACATTTGTTGCACTTTGTCGAAGTAGATCTCTGCCTGCTTGAAATCCTTCCGGTAGTAGTATATGTTTCCCAGAGCATAATTGATTTTAGAGTTGGTATTGTCGAGATGGAGTATCTGTTTGTACACCTTCTCCAGCTCTTCATTGTTTTCCTCAGCCTCCAGTGGATAACAGAGTCCCAGCAATGCTTCCACAGCCTGTGGCTCCAACTCTACCGCTTGACGATAAAACTTCTTACTCGTTTCATAATCTTTGGAGAGGTAGTAGAGCCACCCCAGACGCAACGACTTGTGATAATCGTAGCCGTTCACACTATTCAGTTCGCCAATCGCCTTTTCATAGTCGCCGGACGATTCGTATCGGTAACTTTCGGCAAATATCTGCGATGGGGCTACCTGGGCAGAGATACTCACGGTGAACAGCAGCAGAAAGGTGATAATTTCTGTTTTTTTATTTAAAAATTCCATGACAATGCAATGTTTATAAGGTGGTTGTTGTATTTATAAGTGGTATAATTGGTCGTTGAAAAGGCATATCCCTCTCTTTGCTGCCACTGGTATCCTGTGCTTAGGGTCATTTTTTTCAGGTACCAGGAGAGGGAGAGGCCTGCCAGTGCCTTGATGGCATCGTAGGTGTCAAACACCAGAAAGGAGCGTTCGGAGATATAATTCAGGTGGTTTCCCAAGCTGGCATTCGCGTTGAGCCATATAGGGCCGAACAGTTTCACTCCAAGATGCTGGGCGAAAATATACTGTTCTGTTGTCCAACCGCCAGGGTTGTAAATAAAAGCTGCGGAACTGATCCCGTAGAAGTTGAGGTTCCCAAGTGGGTAATAGGTCAGTGAGCCTTTCGCCTGGTATTGGTCAATTCCTCCGAAGTTCGAATAAGACACAATGATCTCCGGAACGGTATAGGTGAACCTTTTGTTGAGAAAGGCGGTCAGTGAGTAGTTATTGCTCTTTCCGGCATCTTTTTTTTCAATTTGATAATAACCTCCCGCGAAGCCCCAGGTGACATTGCCGGGAGTGAAAAACTCAAGGGCTGCCACCAGCTGGTGTTGTGCAAGTTGTTTTTCCCTGGAAAGAAGTGTGCCTGCAGTGCTTTGGAAACGGGTACTATAGAACTGATATCCCAGTTTCAGTTTTGCCCGCTCAGATAGTTTGAACCCTATGTCAAGCGAGGAGAATAACATGTCCTGGTATTGGTTGAGCGAGTCAAACCCTGCCCCGGAAAGGATGTCGGGCTTGTTGTCGTTTGTCATGTATCCTCCGGAGAGGGAAATGTGATCCATCACGGAAGGGTTATACCCCACGATGGCTTGTGTATGAGGAGCCATGTCCCGGGCAAGGATAGCGGCATTCTCTTTCTGTCCGCTCAGCAAGTACGCGTAGTAGAGACTCTCTTTCAGGGTAGGGTCGTCTGGTGTTTCTGAAAGCGTCTTTTTGTAAAAATCCGCTGCTTTCGCATAATTCTTCAGGGCATAGTAGGCGATGGACGTACGGTAGTTGAGGTAGTAGAAGTTGATACCCTCCTGACGGGCTTTGCGGCTTGTCCTGATCAGGCTCCGGAAATCTCCGCCCAGATACTGACGGTAGGTAAGGCTGTCAGTATCTAGTAGTCGCAGACTATCTTGAGCACGCAGGGAAGAGAGTGTCAGGATAATTAAAAAAAGAATTATTCCCAGTCGATACATAATGTCCGTTTTTGTGCGTTAATCTCTATTTTTTTTCTCGTGATGGTCACCGACGCCTCTTTTCTTTGATACATGAAGTGGAGGAACGATGTTTTCGTCGCCATGTGATAGCTGATTTTTTCTGGATAATGAAAATTGTCTGCTTCAGAGAGCACCGACTCGTAGCGTATGCGGGTGAAAAGGATAAAAGGGGAGAGGAAATCCTGGATCCATTTTGTTCCTGCAGGATGTTCTTTCGTCAACGGTACCCAGTCTTTTATCGCAATTCCTTTTTCATTGGAAAGCAACAGCTTGAAACAGCTTCGGTAAAAAAAGTAGAGAGGAGACGATTTCTTCCCTTCGAAATCAGTGAAATAAAATAGGGTGCCATCATTCTCGAAGTAAGCGGTCGACCCTGTTTTATCGCAGCGAATATAGGTTTTGTTATAGGCATCTGTCGCAATCCTCCATATCCAGGTTTCATTCTCCTGTTTCACGCGGAGCAATCTGCCCGGTTTTGCCTGCAGGGCTTCACTGGCCAGTGATGAAACAGGAACATTATATACCACGCTGCCCACTTTGGGTATCTCTCCAATACGTAGTAACGGTTTTTGGTCACGTTCTTCAAAAAAATAACCAAAGGGGTAGGGGTGCGTCGTTGCTCCAATTTCCGGTGTCAGCTGCACCTGAAAATGAAGATGTGGTACAGGTGAACGTCCCGAGTTTCCACAGGTAGCCACGACTGTCCCCTTTTTTACATAATCGCCGATGCGCACTTTGAAGCTGTCTTTCTTCAGGTGGCTCATCTGTGTATAAAGACCATTCAGATGGTTGATGACAATGCTGTTTCCCCAATTTTTCTCTGTGTTGATGCTGTCGATGGCATTGTCTCGCTGATATTGCTAATCATGTAAATATAGCCGTCGGCAGGAGCCAGTACAGGCTTGTTATAGCAATAAAACTCCTCCTTTTGTGCGCATTGTCCAAAGCAACTCTTTCCCACTTCGTCGGTAATCACAAAATCAAGAGCCTTTCCCCATTCACCCAGATGGGTGATGCTCCCATCATAACCTTGAGTCACCGTCCACCTGTCGAGAAATGGAAACTGGAATTTGAAGAGGATACCTTGACCGAAGCGCTGCATGTAATTGACATTTTTATAGACAGTTTTTTCGGGATTGTAATACTGAATGAAGGGAAAGATCAAAAAGCGGTTGTTGTTTCGTTGTTTGAGAATGTAGAGCACAAGTATCGACAACAGGCTGAAGGAGAGTGTGTAAGAAGATACTCCAATATCCGCTATCAGATTCTCGATGCCTGTGTAGAACAGGAATAGGACAGGGGTGAGCCCGATCACCAGCAGATAACTGTAACCGCTGGGGATGATAAAAAAACTTCCAATGGCCATCCCCCAGAAGATGTAATTGACCCCTGCCAGATTCTGTGTCATCTCCTGGATATCCACCCCCATTAGTTTACTGGTCACAAACGCAAAGAAGAAACCCAGAAATGCTACCGTCGATTTGATTCTCGAATGAAAAAGTAGTGCGGTCACCAATATCGCTCCCACGAGAATGCTATCTGTAAAGAAGATGGATGCCATGGTCTGGAAGTAGAAGTAAATCATTTGCGGCAACTCCAGATGATCGAGGATGTGTACCGTATTGTACCAGGGTATTTGCATCTGTTTCGCCAGCACCACGGTAAACCTATCGAACGGCAGAATCGGCATGATGTGGGTGAATGTGTTGAAAGAGAGATCAACCAGGGCGAGTGTAAACACAAATGGGAGGGTGAGTATGGGTATCTGGTGTTTCGCGAATAGGGTTTCAAACCAGATGGTCAGCATAAAACCGAGGATAACTGCTAAAATGAAAAGAATACCGAAAGGGAGGTTGAAATAAAACTTGTATACTATGCTGATTCCGATGAAGATGGCATTGAAACCATACAGTCCGGAAGCAATTTTCGCTTTGGAGAAGCCAAGCAGATGTGCCAGAAGGTTTGTCAGCACCACTGCGGCAAGTCCTCCTGCTCCAAGCCGAATATCGAGCATGCTCAGGAACAGCAGTAAAATACCATATGCCTTGTGCTGAGAAAAAAAGATCTGGGCATAACTGTGGGTGATGCCGTTCAGGTGTAATTTCCCAATGGATTGAATCTGCAATCCCATACCTGTTTTTTTACAGCTTAATATTCCCTGTTCAAAGTGTAAAGCCTTGCAGATGGTCGGGTAGACATTCTTGTTCCACGATACTCTCCATCGTTTCGTTTTTTCTGACCAGATGTACCTTCCCATTCGTGTCAATCATCACCACATTGGGTCGCAGTGTGATAAACTGCATCCATTGCGTCATATTGTATGCACCCACCTCATGAACCACCACCCTGTCGCCTCTCTTTAGCAGCGGTAGGCTCACGCTTTCGCGGATACAGTCGATATTCATGCAGAGAGGGCCATAGAGAGCCATCTCTTCGGCATGCTGTGTGAATTCCTGTGCGGGTGAGATGCGATGATTGTACCAGAAAGAGGTGAAGAGGATGTTGACCCCGATATCGAGTATCGTAGCACGACGTCCGTTGGAGAGGCGTTTGGCCGCCAGTACTGTACCCAGCAGGTATCCGGCTTCGTCAATCAGTGCGCGTCCTGTCTCAAGAATCAGCAGCGGCAACTCATCGGGCCTGAAGCCGAAATGCATGATTGTGTTTACGATCGCCTCCGCATAATCGTCGAAGGTGGGGATCACGTCCACACCTTGAAGATAAGAGCCCTTGAGTGTATTCGAGGAGCAGAAGCCACCTCCCATATCGATGTATTTTACCTTTACGCCGGTTCTGTTTGCCGTTGCCTGCGCCAGCTCGCACATCTTCTGCGTGGCTACGCTGTAGGCACCGGGGGTAAGCATATAGGTGCCGATATGGCAGTGAAGACCTTCCAGATCGAGGTCCTGCTGGGTAACGATTTTCATGATGGCATTCCAGGCCTCCCCCGATTCATAGTTGAATCCAAACCGGTCCCATTGTGGATAAACGCCCGTGTCCATATTCACACGGATGGCCACACGTGCTCTTTTTTCGGTTCCTTCCAGAAGCTCTATCAGCGTGTACAGCTCGTCGAAATGATCGATATGAATCAGTGAATGGTTGTCGACTGCCATCCTTAAATCATCAACCGATTGATCGGGGCCGTTGAAGATGATCAGGTTGCCGGGTACGCCGTTTCTCAGTGCTTTCTGATATTCAAAACCGGAAACCACCTCGGCCCAGCTCCCCTCCTGATGAAAGACATGGCAGACAGCGTCGAGGTAGTTGGTCTTGTAACTCCAGGCAAACTGCACCTTCGGATAACGCATGGTGAAGGCTTTCAATGCACGGCGGTAGGTCTGACGGATCTTTTTCTCATTGATGACGAACAGGGGTGAGCCATATTGATTCATCAGGTCACTTACTGCCACACCTTCGATTTGTTTCACCGGCCTCTGTTCTGTTCTGCTGCCGAATTTATTCAGTAAACCCGTGTTCAGTTTCTGAATCACCGGTCGTTCGTAGTTAGGTTTCATTGTTTTTTCTTTTATTCCTGCTACAGGTTTTGTGTTCTTTTTATCGCCGTGTGTCATTGAGGAATTTCACTACCGATGTAACACGTACGGCTATTTCTCACCGGTAGTGGAGATTTTCTCGAATTCAGAGATGTCCACAATCATATCGTAGGAGTAACGGATAAACATTTTCCCGCTACTATATTGTGTGAACGGCTCCACCTCTTCACCCAGCGCCATCTTCACCAGTGCTTCGGCATGATTCTGTCCGCAACCGTTGGCCAGGTATACCCACGCCGGAAAGCGGGGATTCATCTCAATGAGATAATACTCCTCTTGATAAATTCCAGCTCGCAGCCACCCCGCCACTGGCTTTTCTCCACGATGTGGCGGGAGATCTCCATCAGCTTGTCGTCCTCCAGCGAGATGCCCGACCAGGCTTTGCCCTTGTCGGTAATATAGAGCTTCCTCATCGGCACGGCCCCAATACAGGTACCTTTCCCGTTACCCAGGGCAGTGACATTCACCTCTATGCCGGTGACAAATTCCTGTACAATGACCGGATAACCCCATTTGGCGACGATCTTGTAAAAATAAGAAGAAGCCTGCTCAAAGGAAGAGGCGATGTAAGCATCATAATAACGACCCTTGATCACCATGGGGTAATCGATCTCTTCCTCCAGCTTTTTCAACTCCTCAGTCTGAGAGATCATGTGACTGGCAGGAACCTGTACTCCGTATTTCTCACCGAATTTGTTCAACTCCGATTTCTGGCGTTCCTCAAAAGCATCGCGTGAAGGGAGGAAAGTGGCAATGCCGAGTTCCTCCTGCATCCATGGGCTTATTTTGATAAAGTTGTGCAGTTCCGCATCGAAATTGGGGATGATCACATCCGGCTTTTCTATCTCGTGAATATATTGCAGCCGCTCCTTCAATATCGAGGTGCCGGCAGTGGGCAGCGGCAGCTGGTATACCTTGTCCACCAGCTCCTTCATATAGATTCCCGGTTCCAGGGTTTCATACGAGAGGCCGATAATCCGGACATCAAACTCCCGGCTCTCCTTCAGTGCACGGATAACCGGTATCCCCGGCCCGGGGCTGTCGATATTGTTCAGCCCGGTAACGCCTACGGTGATTTTACGCTTCTTCATAGGTGGTGAGCTGGTAACTCTTCAACGTCGACAGAAAGTCGTTGAGATCTATTTCGGCGGTATTTCTGTCGAGCTCAAATTCTTCCTGAAACGCTTTCAGTATCGTCTCTTCATTTTCTTCCTCCTTCAGTTTTTGAAGGACAAACAGGCCGGTCTCGTTCACACTGAAGCTGTCGCCGGTGAGCGGATTAAAGATGAATCCTGTTTCACTGATCGCTATGTTTTTACGTATATTTACAGGCATTTGTTTGAAAGATTATCCTGATTATTTTCACTCTCTCCGGTCACAGATTCCATTGTTGTTCGCATCGAAAAAATTGGCCTGCCTGCCTTTCCCGTTGCGAAGACCGGCGCCCTTTCCCGGGCCACGGCCCTGTCCGGCTGTTCCGTTTTCATAATTGTCGCAAATACCGTTCTTATCGGCATCCACAAAGTTCCTGCCGCCGTTTCCGCGACCGTTCCGCATGCCGCAACACATTCCCTTACCCCTGCCACTACCATCAAGAAGGCGTTGCTTCCCGTTGGCATTTGGGTTGCCGGGTGTGCCTTTCTCGAAATTGTCGCAAATACCGTTGTTGTCGTTGTCCACAAAGGCGGGACCTTGCTGCGTAGTGGTGGTCTTCTCTTTTTTGTCCTGCTCCTGTGCGGAGACCACGCAGACTGAGAGTACTACTGCCAATGCTGAAAGTAAAATTTTTGTTCTCATTTTTCTTTATTTTAAATAGTTTGTTGTATTGTTCAATATTGTTGTTTTGCTCGAGTTTCCCATTTACCTCGTTTCAGTCACAATTGTTATTCTTCACACGTTTTCCGAATCAATTTCCACACCGGTTTACTTGCCTTATTCTCCTCTTCCCCGACGGCCGTAGCGGTGTCTGTTTCCCTGCCCACTGCCCGTCGTGTCGTTCCATTGATAACCCCTTCCCCGGTTCACGGTGCCGTCACGGAAGAGCGGAAGGAAAGCCTGTTGCAGCTGTTCGCACTGTGTGGAGTCGCAAGCTGTTTTCAGCTGAAGATAAAAAGCGTTGGTGATTTTTTTCAGTTCGGCATGGTAACTCCCCACCTTTTCAGAAAGATCGTTCAGTCGGATTGTGTCGGGTGTAGAACTGTTCAGTTCCGCAAACATCTCGTTCTTCAGGGAATCCATCCCGAATATCAAATCGTTTGCCCGATATTGAAAGGAGTGATGAGCCTCCCTGAAAATATCCATTTGTGCATCATCGAAGCCTAGAGTCTGTCTGAAGTACCTTCCGGTGAGCGGATTCTGCCGGTTCTCATCGAGCACAATGGCAATAGTGTCACTGCTGCTCTCACGGCTACGGAGGAGTATGGTGCCAATGATTGTCACATTCAACATGACCAGCAGTGCGATGACCCACCAGAGTATTTTAACCGTCTTATTCATTCTCATCAAAATTATAATAGCCTAAATTCTCTATCTGTCTGTCGTTGATATTCAATAGTATTTCGGGTGTCGCGCTCTCCACATAGCTGTTTCCTATGGAAATTCCCAGAAAAGCTATTGTCGCAATACTGCCTGCAAGGGCTAATGTCTGCCAGAGAGGAGCTTTTCTTCTCTCCACTTTTTCAAATCCTTCAATTTTCACCATGACCCTGGTGGAGAGGTATGGGTTGGGAACTGTCTCCTTTTCACGCCGGATATACTCGTCTATATGGTGTTCTGTTTTCATTGCAACCGATTGGTTTTGTGAAATATAAAACTACATGATTTGTTATGGTGTACCTGTATGTCTTAAAATGCCGCCACGTACATTTTTATTCGCTCTTTTACTTATTAGACAATCATTCCGCCGTTTTCCTACGGAGTACTTAATTTTTTTTTCAGATTCTCTTTGGCTCTTTGCAGCAGCTGCTCCACGGCACCCTCGGAACGGTTCATCACTGCAGCGATCTTTTTCTGGGGTAGCTCCTCGTAACGACTCAGGATAAAAGCCATCCGCTGTTTCTCCGGGAGGGCGTCAATTGCCATCCGGATACGTCTGTCGCGTTCCGCGTGCTCCAGTTCTTCCAAAGGTGTTTTTTCCTCGCTGCGGTGAGAGAAGATGGCTTCGAGGGATTGCAGCAGCCGGTTTTTTCTGTTACTGCGAAGAAAGTTGAGGCTCGTGTTGACGGTAATTCTATAGAGCCACGTGGAAAACTCTGCATCGTGATGAAAGGAGGAAAGCGATTGGTATACCCTGACAAAGATATCCTGGGTAACTTCTTCCGCATCTTCTTTTAGGTGTACAAAGCCCATGACGGTACGGAATACCTGCAGCTGGTACTTCTCCATCAGGTTTTTAAAAGCAGCCTGGTTGCCTGATATAATATCCTTGATCAGTTGTTCGTCCGACATGCGTATTGTTTGCCATTCATTGCTAAGTTAGACAGCAAAAAATCTTCATTCCTACGGCCGTTGTGTATTTTCTTGCGTATGGATTATCCCCGCCATTCCCGATAAAGGAGATGCATGTTTTCGGTAAAGGTATTATTTTTCTGCCCTAATTTACCTCTTACAGCGTGTGAATTTATTAACGGACTTGTGCTACGGCATACCCGTTGTGTTCTGACTGTGAGGAAAGAACGGGACCCCCTATTTCTGAGAATCCCGCTCGAAACAATTTTGTCGCCTCTGATCGCCGGCTTATGATTTCTGTATCACTTTAATTCTGGCGAAGTAGAGCCCAAACGAACGGTACAGAAAGTGGGTCCATTTACCGAAGGGGACAATAATCAGGGCCCACTGTGCCAGTACAGTCAAATGGATCAGGTAAATCCAGATGTTGTTTTCGAGGATGTTCAAGTCGATAAATAGTCGCACCATAAATGCAGTCAGTCCCATCAGTAACAGCCAGATCACAAACAGCCAGTCGGAAGGTTGTGAAAATCTGTTCAGCGCCTTGTTTCGCTTTATTCTCTCCGATACGAAATGGGTCGTAATGACGAAGATCAGGAAGCTTTCCACATACCCGAGCACAACGACAAAAAAGCTTTCCGTACCAAACCAGTTGAGGAAAACGGTGGTGAAGAGAAGCGACAGATAGGCAAAGACCAGCACCAGGTGTTCCAGCCAGCGGAAATTGTCCTTCGCGTCGCAATCTTTTGCCCTTTTCTGGGTGAACATATGTACAAAAAGCTCGGAGAGAGCCGTGAAATAGCTTTTTAGCGGTACTTTCACCCCGTTTTTTACAATTGTGAAATACCACATCCGCAACAGGTTGGGTACAAATATTACCAGGAAAACGGTGGCGATAGCCAGCATCTCAAAGAGGTGACCTGTATGAAGCAATGTCTCTGTCTCAAAGTTTACGGTACGGGCAAAGAAGAAAACCCCTGCAGCCACCAGCAGTAGCGCAGCGATGGTAAGTGTCAGCGAGCGGTAGAGCAGACCCGAGAGCCCGGTCCAGTCGTATTGTGCAGTGAGCCAGCGCCGCAGCGACATCATCAACTCTCCCGGGTTCGCGGTTTGTGGACATTGTGCCGTGCATTCGCCGCAGTAGTAGCACTCCCAGGGCTTGAGCGACTGTTTCATCTCCTCTTCGAGTCCCAGGGCACTGAGGCGTACCATTTCACGCGGGAAGGAGTCGTCGGGGGTGGAGAGTGAACAGACGGCTGTGCAGTTACCACAGTTGTAACATGCGTTGAAATTGACAGAACCGTATTTCTTGAGCTCTTCCGAAAAGTGTGGATTTATTTTGCTTGCCATTATTTTACCAATTTATACGAATAGTATTCGTCCATGTCATCGATCTCGCCGGTAGCTACCACCCCATACTTTACCAGGGTGAGCAGATAATAGGTCACCTCGTGGAGTGGCATCTGGAGGCGTTCCGCCAGCTGTGCGATGGTTAGCTCCTCCTCTTCCAATGCGCCGGTGATCGCCCGCTTAATCCGGTTGAACTCTTTCAACTCCTCTTTCACGTGTTCCGGAACACCCTTTATTTCCCGTAGGTAGCGGGCTGTTTTTCCTTTTTCTGCTTTCATGTTCTTATGCCAATGCGTCAATCATACTCATTATCTCTTCACTCGAATAGTTGATCAGGTTGATGGCGTCGGGCGGACATACCGGGGCGCACATACCACATCCCTTGCAGACCGAGTTGTTAACCACTGCCACCGTTTTACCGTCCACCTCTTCCTGCAGGATCGCATCGAAAGGACAGGCCTCCGTACATTTCCCGCACCAGCTGCAGAGGTCTTTGTTTACCTCCGCCACAATCGGCTCTGTCTCGAGTGTCCCCTTGCTGATCAGAGAGAAGGACTTCGTTGCCGCCGACAGGGCTGAGTTGACCGACTCGGTGATGTTCTTTGGTCCCTGGCAGCTGCCGGCGATTGTAACACCGTCGATCACTGTCTCCACCGGGCGCAGCTTCATGTGCACCTCGTTGAAGAAATGGTCTCTTCCCTTGGGCAGCTTGAAGAGGGTACCCACCCTGTTGTCGGCGCGTGGCACCATGCCGGTCACCAGTACCACCAGGTCGGCCTCCAGCTCCAGCTCTCTGTTGGCGGAGAGGATGTCGCGAAGGGTGATGGTGCTCTTCTTCCCTGCTGTCACCACTGCCGGCGGATTCTCCTCTGCCCACTGCAGGTATAGATCGCCCAATGCGAGAGACTCGGCATAGAGCAGTTCCTGCTTGCCATAGGTGCGGATGCCGCGGTTGAGATGGTAGTTGCTGATTCTGGAGAACTTCTTCTTCGCTAGAATGGAGGCATGGATGGCCGAGGTACAGCAGAAGCGGGAGCAGTAGCTATTTTCTCCGTTGGTCTGGCGACTGCCCACGCAATAAATGTAAGCGATGTTACGGATTTTCCGCCCCTTGTACACCAACTCTTTTCCCTCGGCATGGTCGATCAGGTGACGGAAGTCGGGCAGTGTGATCACGTTGT
>ENA-UOOE01000909-UOOE01000909.1-fermentation-metagenome-genome-assembly--contig:-NODE-909-length-26866-cov-5.071911_pt1 | contig 26866 bp, 25 predicted proteins | sample MGYA00245776_ERZ724021 | MGnify/ENA primary metagenome ERZ724021 (study PRJEB28704, sample SAMN03018321) | fermentation metagenome | biome: anthropogenic terrestrial biome; feature: soil; material... | reverse complement strand
GCCAATATTGCTCTTGCTATTGAAATAAGCTGTTTCTCCCCGGTAGAAAGTCTATCTCCGCCTTCGCCGACATTGCTGTCGTAACCTCTTTCCAATTTGTTGATTATGGTATCCACTGAAACAATTTTTGCAGCTTCCATTACGTCTTTATCTGTCGCATCAAGCTTGCCGTATCTTATATTTTCCTTGATGGTTCCGGAAAACAAATGTGGAGCTTGCAGCACATAACCAATGTTGGAATGAAGCCAAAGCTGGGACCTTTCCCTGTAATCCTTGCCGTCAATGAGTATTTCACCTTCAGTAGGTTCAAAAAATCTGCAGGCAAGGTTTACAAGGGTGCTTTTGCCGGCACCTGTTTCACCTACAATGGCAACATTGGTACCTGCAGGAATATGCAGATTGAAATCTTTTAAAACCTCCTCATCTCCGTCAGGATATTTAAAGGTAACATTTCTGAATTCAATTTCTCCCGCTATTTCTTCCCAATTTTCCTTCTTAGGATTAATATTATCTCCGTAAATTTTTATTACATCTTCGCTGTCTTTTATTAAGGGCTCCTTTTCCAACAGCTCCGTGACTCTTTCAATATTAGCCTGCAGTGATATGACTTCTGCAAATGTTCTTGCTAATTGCTGAACAGGTTCAAATATGTTTATTGCATAAGAAAGAAAAGCAGAAAGAGTTCCTATTTGAATAATCTGCTCCATTGCTAATCTTCCTCCTCTTGCTAAGACCATTGCTGTTAAAACTGAGCCAAAAAAAACAATTATAGGAATGTACAAGGCATTTAATCTTGCTAATTTGACAGCCGACAGCTTCATTTCACTGCTTATATTCTTGAATTCCGTCAAATTCTTATCCTCTATTACCAATGTCTTTGAGGTTTTGGCACCTGTTATTCCTTCATTGAAGCTTCCTGTCATTTTAGAATTGACTTTTCTTAATTTTCTGCTGGTTAGTAAAATCTTTTTTTGAAAATAGACTGTTATAACCGCCATTACCGGAATTACCATCGCTACAATCAGAGTAAGCCTCACATTCAACATAAACATTGCAATAAAAGCACCTATAACATAAGCAAATGACCAAAAAACATCCACCAATCCCCATGCAATCATACTTCCGATTTTATTTGTATCGCTTAAAGTTCTGGCTAATATAAAGCCCACCGGGGTTGTGTTGTAATATGATAATGAAAGATTTTGAAGGTGTTCAAATATTTCCTTTCTCAAATCCATTCCTATATGCATTTCAACTACTACTGCTTGTCGTATAAATGCAGTTACCGATACGGCCATAGTCACTAAAGCTGCACTGTAAAGAGCTATAAAACTACTTATACCTTCGGTAGTATCCTTTGCTATAAAACTGTCCACAGCATATTTTTGAAACAAAGGAATGGATAAATCCATTAATGCAGTAATCAACATAAATAAGATAAGACCTTGTAATTTTCTTGTGTAGGGTTTAAAAAATTTTCGTAGTTTTAACCAAGGCTTAATATTAAATGAGCTATAGCCTTCTTCCTCGTAATAATTCATTAGATATCCTCCGATAGGTTCATCTGAACATTGAATATGTCTTTATAAATACCATCCCTGTTTATTAATTCTTCGTGGGTTCCTATATCGGATACTTCTCCCTTGTCCAAGACTAAAATAGTATCAGATTCCATTAAAGTGGTTATGCGATGGGATATTAAAATAATTGTTGAATTGCCCTTATTTTTTTTGAGTGAAAAGCGAATTTTTGCATCTGTGTCGGAATCCACTGCAGACAATGAATCATCAAACACCATAATCGGTGTCTTTTGAAGCAGCATCCTGGCTATTGCAACACGTTGTTTTTGCCCTCCCGACAATGTTACTCCCCTTTCTCCAACAATTGTATCATAGCCCTTTGAAAATTCTTCTATGGATTCATCAACCCGGGCTGTTGACGCTGCTTCCTTAATTTTATCCAAGGAAGCATCAGGCTCAGCTATCGCTATATTGTCCTTAATTGTACGTGAAAATAAAAAGGGCTCCTGAAGTACCATTCCAATATTTTTTCTTAAATGTTCTCTTTTAATATTTTTAATGTCCACTCCGCCTATGGTAATGCTGCCCATAGCATCAGGCAAATCATACAAGCGGTTTAGAAGATACATAAGAGTTGTTTTTCCGGAACCGGTACCGCCTAATATGGCAAATGTGCTTCCTTTTTTTATTGTAAAGCTGACATTTTTTAAAACCGGTATTTCTCCATCATATTTAAATGTAACATTTTTATATTCAATATCCTTATAGATATCCGGAGTGCCGGAATTCGGACTGTCATGCTCTTCCGGCTCTTTTAAAATTTCACAAATTCTTTTTAATGAAACCTTTGCTTTACTAAGCTCTGATAAAATTCTGCCAAAGCTTCGAAGAGGCCATCCAATCATTACGGTATAAGAAGCAAATGCCAAAAATTCACCAAGTGTAATTACATCATTTATCACAAAAAAAGTACCATATATAACAATGACCATAAGGAGTGCTCCGGTTACCAAATCGCCGATTCCCCAATAGTACCCTAACTGATAACCAAGCTTAACCCATAGCTCCGAAAATGTATTATTCCTTTGGGAGAATTTCTCTATTTCATGCTTTTCCCTGCCAAAAGCTCTTACAACGCGAACCCCTGTTAAATTCTCCTGGATAGTGGTAAAAAGATGTCCTTCCGCTTCATCGGCAACCAAGAATTTTTTGGACAATATACCATAAAAAATCGTTGAATATAAAACAACTGCAGGTATAAATATTAATACTGCCGCAGTAAGCTGTAAATTCATTGAAAACATTAAAATCAACGATATTATAACCAATATGACTACCCTGAACATTTCAACCAATTGAGTGCCGATAAAATTACGAACAACTTCTACATCTGATGTTGACCTTTGTATTATATCTCCTGTTTGATTTTTAATATGATAGCTGTATGGCAATCTTTGTATGTGTTCAAACAGCTTATCCCTTAAATTTTTTATAATTCCTTCCGTTCCCTTGGCAACGGTAATTCTTCCGATATAATCGCTTATACTTGTTATAAATGCTAAAATTAGTATTAAAACGGCAAAGAACCACAAATTTTCTTTTAAATATTCTACCCCGCCTATAGTATCTACCATATTCATAACAGGTCTTATGTAGTTCAAGTGAACATCATCTATGACATGGTCTACGGTAAATCTTATAACTTGAGGAACAGCAAAACTTGCAGCAACCTTTAGTATGGTTGCTGCAGCAGATATAAGGAAAAATTTAATAGCTCCTTTTGCTTGTAAATAAATAATTTTAAATTCTGATTCTCTTTTCATATTGCCTCATATAAAAAAATAAATAACCAACCCTATGGGATTGCTTATTAATTTTATATTAATATTCAAATAGTGTCAATAAAAACCCATGGATGCTAATTCTTAAGATAGCTTTCAAAGTTATCGCTGTATTTTACCGTTTTGTCTCTAAAAATCCACATAGCTTCTGTTTCAGGCAGGAAATTTACAAATTCAAGACCCTCCTCAAAAGGCATGCAGAAAACAGCTGTTGATAATGCATCAGCTACCCCTGAATCCTTGCAGATTATAGATATGGCAGTGAAATATTTTGCAGGATACATTGTGTCAGGGTTAATTATATGATTATACTTCTCTCCATCTACGATATAGTATCTTTCATAATCACCGCTTGTTACCAAAGACCAATCATTTAACTTAACTACTTTAATCACTGATTTTTCAGCTTCGCGATCAGGATTTTGGATTCCAACATTCCATGGTTCATTTGTAGTAATATTATTGTTTATTGCCCGTACATTTCCTCCTACGGACAATAATGCGGAATTCATTCCGCTTTCTCTTGCTATTTTGCTTACCTGCTCAGTTGCATATCCCTTTGCTATGGCACCAACGTCAAGGCTCATAAGAGGATCCTTTAAAAAGACAGTTGAATTCCCCTCATCAATAATCATATCTTCAATATTTGTATGCTCAGATGCAATTCTTAACTCTTCCTCTGTAGGGAGAGAGGCATTTTCAGGGTCTTCAACTCCTTCGGTTCTGTATTTATGCCAAATCTTCAATACGGCACCGTAAGCAATATTTGTTTTGCCATTTGTTTTCTCATACAGCTCTTTTGAAAACTTAAGCAGCTCAATTATTCTATTATCTGCCTTGACAGGCTTTATTCCTGCATTATCATTGATAGTTTTGATATTGTTTATACCCTCATAATCATTATAAATATCATAAAGCTGATGGTATTCCTTCAAATTGTCATGAATAATTTGAGAATACTCTGTAAACTCTTCTTTACTCTTTGTATATCCCACAATTCTTGTAGCGGTATCAAACAGCATTATAAATTCAGATTGATACCTGGTAAGTTCTTTTTCACCGCATGCAGTTAAGCTTATTAATGTTAATATTAACAATATTATGGAAATAAATTTCTTTACCAACTTACACCTCTTAAAAAAAACAAGGGGCAGCATCTGCCCCTTCAATAATGATTATGCATTTGAATTGTTAAATGCTTGCATTGTTAAAAGCTTTTTCAAGATTACTTTGGAAGTCTTCAATTCCAACTGTAACAGATGATACTAAATCTTCCTCAGTAGCATGACCACTTTCATCAATTGCTATACCTTTAATTTCTTCAACAGTCTTGCCTACCACATAGGTTGCAAATGCATCTGCTTGTTCATACCATTCTTTGCCTATTGCAGAAGCTTTTTTCATTCCATAAGCTTCGCCTAGCTCAACCTTAGTTATAGGTGCAACTGCTAGGTCTGTAGTTATTTTACCTGCTGCATCAAATTCCACGTTAGCTTGAGATGCATCTATTATTGAGCTTGTTACTTTTCCGTTTGCATCAAATGTTGCTACGGTATATGTTGAATAAGCTTGCGCTAATCCTGCTTTATCAGCTGTTGCATCTTTAGATTTTGAAATTGTAGTTACAACTCCCAATCCTAATTCATCAGAAGCATCAGCACCTAAATTCTGAGCATTTGCTACAGCTTTTTCAATGGCTTCTTTATAAGGATTAATCTTAATAGTTACTGATGATACTAAGTCAACTTCAGTTGTAACTCCTGTATCATCAACTGCAATAGCTTTAACTTCTTCAACAGTCTTGCCTGCTACATATTCAGCCAAAGCATTAGCTTGCTCATACCATTCTTTACCTAAAGATGAGGCTTTATTCATTCCATATTCTTCTTTAAGCTCTTGTTTAGATTTAAACACAGTATTTAAGTCAGGTACAATCTTACCATCTTTGCTGAATTCAATTTTAGTTTGTGCAGTATCTATTACAGTTTGCACTATTTTCCCATCTTTGTCAACAGTAACTGCAACAATTACTGAATCTGTTTGTGCTAATCCGTCTTTCTCACCTGCATCCTTTGATTTCTCTATAGATGACACAACTGCCAATCCTGTTTTAACAGCTCCTTCAGCTAATGGTTCTTCTTCTTTTGGTTCTTCTTCTTTTGGTTCTTCTTCTTTTGGTTCTTCTTGTTTTGGTTCTTCTGTTTTTGGTGTTTCAACCGGTTGATCCTGCGTACATGCTGTGAAAGCAAATAGAGACATCGCTAAGATCAACACTATTGCTAATAATTTTTTCATTACTTTCCTCCATAAATTCTTAATATATATAATCAGCATATTGCTGCTTATAACTTTGTGGTTTAATTCGGTACAATATTAACAAATTGTCTTATATTAGTCAACACTTTTTTTGAAAATTTTATAACTTATGTTCAGCATTGTCAAACTGCGTTCTGATATATGCTGTTTTTAAAAGGATCCGGCTTCCCGACAATCCTATGGAAATTACTCTTTATATCCAATTCTCCTTGATATTTCATTTGCAGCTTCTTTAATAATAACAATAATTTCCTTTATTCTTTCCTCTTTCATCCTGAAAGCAGGTCCTGTTGTGCTCAAACTGAATCTAACTTTCCCATCATGGTCAAATATCGGTGCAGCTACACATTTTAATCCTTCAACATATTCTTCATTATCAATAGCGTAACCGTTTTTCTTCATTTGTTCTAATTTCTTAATGAACTCACCTTTATTTGTTGTCGTATTCTGCGTATACTGAGGAATTCTTTTCGGTAAATAAGTTTTGATTTTATCCTTATTTTGATAACATATTATCATTTTCCCGTCTGCTGTTGTATACGCCGGCAGCCTTGCTCCTATTTTGGTTGAAGTTTTTATTGATTTGGTGCATTCCCTTTTTTCTATCCAAACAACATCTATTCCGTCAAGCATTGCTACATGCACAGTTTCTTCAATTTTATCACACACGTCATCTATAACAGGTAACGCTGCATTTCTTATATTCATTGAATTAATTACTAAATCACCGAATTCAACAAATCGTATACCCAATTTGTATTTTTGAGTTTCGTCATCCTGAGAGATAAACCCGTTATACTTGAGGGTAGATATAATTCCATGAACAGTACTCTTGTTTAAATTTAGTCTTTCAGAAATTTCCGACAGCCTGAGCTCTTTATTTTCTTCGCTGAAACATTCTAATATTTTAACTGCCCTGTCAATGGATTGAACTCTTGTTATATCCTTCATAACTGATACTCCAAAATTATAGCATGTGATTTTAAAAAAATCAATATAAATAATTAATTAACAAACGAACTGTGTGATGGTTAAATATTTATTAATTTTTTGAATGTTATGCTATAAGTATTTAATTTCAATGCGTAAAATTACTATAAATATATCCTTCACAATATTATCATTGTGTATATAATTTGTCAATCTATATATAAAATTGTATAATGAAAAACTAAAAAGATTTTTGTTATAGACATGTTATGTGAAATAAGTTAAAATTATGTTATTAAACAATAAGGAAGGGATATAATGAATATTACTAAAGAAAAGGCATGGGAATTGCTGAAAGAGTACAACAAGGATGAATTTCATCTGCAGCATGCAGATACGGTAAGTTTTGTGATGGAATATTTCGCAGAAAAACTAGGTTTTAAAGATGAAGCGGAATTTTGGGGAATTGTAGGAATCTTGCATGATATTGACTTTGAAATGTATCCTGATGAACATTGCGTGAAGATGCAGAAGATACTGTCCCAAAATGGAGTAGACGAAAAAATTATTAATTCAGCTGCAAGTCATGGATACGGACTTACAGATGTTACGATAAAGCCTGAGCACACTATGGAAAAAATACTTTTTGCAACTGATGAGCTGACAGGATTAATAGGTGCTGCCGCATTGATGCGTCCTTCGAAAAGTACCTTGGATATGGAGCTTAAATCATTAAGGAAAAAATTCAAATCAACCGGCTTTGCTGCAGGCTGCTCAAGAGAAGCCATAAAAACCGGCGCTGACATGTTGGGATGGGAATTAGACTATTTGTTGGATGAAACCTTAAAAGCAATGCAGGAATACGAAAAGGCAAAACAGTAAATATGAGATTGCGCAGTCTCATTCACCAATTTATTTGCTCCTTACGTCGCATAAATTGGGAATTCGTTGCGAATGACCTACCAGCCATTTATTAGAGGTATGGGGACACACCTCCCTGTTTAGGGAAAGTCTCTGTTAGTAGAAGGAATGTCCCCAAATCAGGTCTCAGAAAAATGGGGTTAGGGCATCTTTAATTTGAAATAGCTAATTTCTCTTTCTTAAATTTATTCCTTATAACAGTGTATGTTAAACAAGAAATCACCGTAATAGGTATTACCGTAAACGTATTAAGGATTATTTTATGTGTAACCGATAAAAAGTTGTTTTCTGCATATATAATCATAATCGCCAAAACCAACGGATGCATTAAATAAATATAGTATGAGCTTTGTCCAAATACTTTAATGAAGCTGTAAATATTTTTTAATTTATCTTTCATTAATAAACCTATTAAATATACAAAAAACAATGACATGGATGAAAATAGAAACCATGCAAGGGTAGATGCCGCAGAGTTGTAATATGATGCAACTGTGTAAATAATACTCATCATTATATACCCTGAAATAATAAATAATTTATTTTTCTTAATCCATGTAAAATAATTATTATATTCCAAAGTAATATATATACCCAACATATAAAATACCATGTATTTCAAAAATATTCTGTCCGACAAATTAAATCTTATGAATTCAGCACACAGATATGTTATTATTCCTGCAAATATCAGTATTGTTACTTTCTTTTCAGAGTTTTTCAGAATAAAATAAAATATTGGACCTATAATGTACATCTGTATAATAATTATTACAAAATATAAATGATATGACATTGTACCCTGCAAAACACTTTTCACAAAAAATTTAATATCAATTGCGTAATATCCAAAATATATATAAGCCGCGTAATAAATAATACACCACACAAAATACGCAACAATTACTTTAGAAAGTCTTTTTTTGAGAAATTCCATGTACTTAAATTCACGGTTTTTGTAACCATAGCTGTAAAAGCTTGTTACTCCGCTTAGAAGTATAAAGACAGGTGTAGTAAATTTTAAACTTCTATTTACAATAAGCATCAGCATATACGGAAAGCTTCCATGAATGTATTCTTCAACTCCTGTTGCTGTTATATGAACTATCATAACCGCAAAACATGCAATATATCTCATATAGTCTAATTCATACAGCTTGTCTTTTTTTTCAATGATTTGTTCCGCAGCGGTTGGCGACATTTCATCACTCTTTCTTAATATTTTGACTATTTTAACATTTATGCAAAAGAAAAGCAAATATACTTGGAAATCTATAAATATGTATTCACAAATATTATAATTACTCATTTCCAGCGATAAACGATACATTGCAACGTTATTTTATAGATTTATTTGTAATTTTATTAAATTTCTACGTTTTAGCGTATACGTTTTAACGAAATTGTGTTATAATTACCTCATGATTTTTTATTCCATTGGGGGTGACGAAATGGTTGTAAGAGAAGCTGTAATAAATAGAATAAATGAAATTTGTGACGACAAAGGCATGGCCGTAAATAAGCTTGCAAACTTATCGGGCATTACACCATCTACAGTTTACAGTGTATTTGACAGCGAGAGAAAAGATATAGGAATTGTGCTTATAAAAAAGATTTGTGATGGCTTTGACATAACATTGGAGGAATTCTTTTCTTCTGAGCTGTTCAAAACTTTGGAGCAAGAATTAGTTTAAAGAAGGTAGAAATCAAAATAGCGAGGATACCTCGCTATTCTATATTAAACTATTGCTTTTATATTGCTTTAAAAGATATATATACTTTTGTTCTGCAGCCTCTACCTTATATATTGCATAATCCACTAAATCAGGCTGTGAAACATTTTCAAAGATATTTTTTGCATCTTCCCATTCCTTTTTTGCGTTTTCAATATTTATAAACATTTCGTCGTCTTCAGGTTTATTTTTTTGTTTAAAATTTTCTAATATATTTTTAATACTTACCTTTTTTTGAATATCATTCATGAGAAAAACCTCCTATCCGTATTATTATAGACAGGATGTTCCTTTTTATTCCTAAAATCCCAAAAATAATTTGCGTGAAGTTTTTATAAATTATTATTTTCAAGTTTTAACAAATACTCTTTTATTTCTATGCCTCCCCCGTATCCTATGAGCTTACCGTTTTTGCCTATTACTCTATGGCAGGGAATAATAATTGAAATGGGATTACGGTTGTTTGCCATGCCTACAGCTCTGCATGCTTTTTCATTGCCCACTGAAACGGCAATATCCTTATAGCTTACAGTCTTGCCGTAAGGAATAGTCTTAAGAGCATTCCACACACTTTGCTGAAATTCCGTACCGGATGGAGATATTGGCAGCTCAAAAGACTTCCTTTCGCCTATTAAATATTCTTCTATCTGTTTATGTGCTTCCTTTATTAGAGGAGTTTCATTTACTTTAATATCATGCAGCTCCTCGTTTTTAAAAAAAACATTTGTTATAAAGCTGCCGTCCTCTGCAATACCTATTTTACCGATATCTGAATCATAATAAAATACACTTTTCATAATTCCTCCTCTTATTATCTCCTTCTCACACTCTCGTTACACAATTTTATTCGCTCCACACATCTTTATCCTAATTTATCGCCCTTTTTAACTTTTTGGTCAGGCTGAATCAAGACTACTCCCTTCTCTGTGTAAACCCCCAACACAAGCACTTCAGACATAAAATCCGCAATTTGTCTTGGAGGAAAATTCACAACTCCCAAAACCTGTTTGCCTACAAGCTCATCTGCTTCATAAATCTCCGTTATCTGAGCGCTTGAATTTTTAGTTCCGATTTCATCTCCAAAATCAACAATCAGTTTATAAGCAGGTTTTCTTGCTTTTTCAAAGTTTTTTGCTTCTATTATTTCTCCCACCCTGATATCCAACTTCATAAAATCATCAAATGTTGCCATATAAACTCCTATTTATTTTTCTTTTTTTAATTTTTCATATCTTATTATCAAATCTTCTCCTTTTTCTCTATAAGGCATAACCTTTCCTTCCTTATAGTGCTTCCTGCAAAGAGGTATGTAGCTTTCGTTGCCTCCGATAAAAATTTGCTCACCGGTATATACTACTTTGCCGTCCACAATACGGGCATTAGTCAAGGCTTTTTTACCGCACCAGCAAATGGTTTTCATTTCTTCTATTTTATCGGCTAATGCCAAAAGCCAGTAGGAGCCTTCGAATAACTCATTTCTGAAATCAGCTCTCAATCCGTAACACATAACGGGTATATTCAGCTCATCAACTACATCAGTAAGCTCTTGTACATGATGTTTTCTCAGAAACTGACATTCATCGATTATAACAGCATCAACACCGAATATATCATTATATTCCTTGACAATTTCAAAAATATTCATATCCTCATCAACAGATATAGCCCTTCTGCTAAGCCCCATTCTCGAAGCAACAACTCCTGCTTCTGCAAATCTGTTATCAAGTGAAGATGTAAATATTAATGGGTTTTGTCCTCTTTCTTCATAATTAAATGCTACCTTTTGTACTTCTATACTCTTTCCCGCACCCATGGTGCTGTATCTGAAATAAAGCTGTGCCATAATTCTCCTTTCATTTTATCTTCCAAGAGTTTACATAAAAGCAATTATGTAATCCTTATGTTCGGATTCAAGGGAGATATTTCTGCTAAACTAAATCTAATTTCAAATCGCCATCTTTAATCCAGCCAATTTTTCTTAAAATACTGCCGATGATAGGTGTAAGAACCACAGGAATTCCTATGTATAATATTAATATTCCCAACCATACTTTTATCCCTCCGCCCATGGTATTTAATGTTTCAATTATTCCTACCAGCCCGCTGGTCCCCATACCTGCACCTATGGGGCTGTTTTCCATTTTGAACAAAACCGTTGCCATAGGACCGGTAACAGCAGATACGATTATAGCAGGTATCCAGCACTTTGGATTCCTCACAAGATTTGGCACCTGCAGCATTGATGTTCCTAATCCTTGAGCAGCGACTCCTCCCCAGCCGTTATCCCTAAAACTCAAAAATGCAAATCCAACCATATGAGCACAGCATCCGGCAGTTGCTGCTCCTGCAGCTATGCCTGAGAGACCAAGCATCATACAAAGGGCTGCACTGCTTATAGGCAGTGTTAATACTATACCTACTACAACTGAAACTAATATGCCCATCAAAAAAGGTCTCAGGGTTGTAGCATACATTATAAATTCGCCGGTTGCAGTCATAAATGCTCCTATTGCAGGTCCTACCAGGGAAGCAATTAAAACACCTACAATAATCGTAACAGCTGGTGTAAGAATAATATCTATTTTTGTTTCTTTTGAAACCAATTTACCAAATTCAGCTCCCACCAAGGCGCCGCAAAAAGCACCTGCAGGCCCTCCTAACATATTGCCTGCCGTTCCTGTAATTGTAGATGCAAACAATACTAAAGGCGGAGCCTTTAATCCATAAGCTACAGCAACACCAATTGCTGCTCCCGTCATCTGACTACAAATAGGCCATACTGTTTCAGTTAAAAAAGAAATTCCAAACTTTTTGCCAATGGTATTGAGAATTGTACCTATCAGCAAGGATGCGAAAAGACCGTAAGCCATTAAACCCAATGCTTCAATCAGGTATCTTTGAATAGAAATCTCAATATTCTTTTTTCTTAGAAAACTTTTAAATTTTGAACCATTTTCCGGTTCGTTTTTTTTACTCATACTCATCCCTCTAATAGTAGTTTATATTCTTATAACTTATATTCTAAGACTTTTTCTCCATAAATTCAATTGTATTTTCCCGAACTTTAATTTTACCGATTGCTTATAGATAGAAAAATTTCAGGGGCTAATCTTTCGGTTAAAAGACGAAAAAGCATGAACTTTCATGCTTTCTACATTTCTCTTCTGCCTTCCATTGCTCTCATGAGAGTTACTTCGTCGGCATATTCTATGTCTCCGCCTACCGGGATTCCGTGGGCTATGCGGGTTGCCTTTATTCCCATGGGTTTTATGAGGCGGGATATATAAACAGCCGTTGCTTCCCCTTCAATTGTGGGATTGGTTGCTATAATTACTTCTTTTATATCTGTATTAAGCCTTGATATTAAACTTTTAATATTAATTTCATCAGGACCGATTCCATCAAGAGGAGAAATTGTTCCATGAAGAACATGGTAGACACCTTTGTACTCCTTGGTCCGCTCCATGGCTAAAATATCTCTTGCATCTTCAACAACACATATGGTTGACCGGTCTCTCTTTAAACTGCTGCAAATGCTGCACAGTTCACTTTCCGTTAAGTTTCCGCATGTTTGACAATGTTTTGTATGCTTTTTGGCATTGACTATTGCTTTTGCCAGCTCCACAACGTCGCTGCCCTTCATTTCCAAAATATGAAAGGCAAGCCGTTGAGCAGATTTTCTACCTATTCCCGGAAGTTTTGCCAGTTCTTCTATAAGTTTCGTAATAGGCGCTGTGTAATGCTCCATTACATTAACCCCGGTATGTTTACTCCGCCTGTTACTTTTTTCATTTCGCTTTCCATCATTTCATCAGCTTTTCTGAAAGCTTCATTAATGGCAGCCACAATCATATCTTCAAGCATTTCCACGTCATCCTTATCTACTACTTCCGGATCTATTTTAAGTTCAAGCAAGTTTTTCTTGCCGTCTACCTTAACAGAAACAGCTCCTCCCCCTGATGTTGCTTCCACTTCTCTTTGTTCAAGTTCTTTTTGCATATCTTCCATTTGTTTTTGCATTTTTTGAACCTGTTTCATCATATTGTTCATGTTTCCGCCGCCGGGCATACCCATAGGCATTTTTCTACCTTTTGCCATTTTAATCCTCCTGTTTATATTCTACTATTTCTCCAAACTCATTTTTTAGCTCTTCATATACATCTTTTATAGTTGTTTTTGGTATTTCATGTCTTACTTCTTTTTTCGTAATAAATTCAACTTCACATTTTTCATTTAAAAACCTGCTTAAAATCTCTTTGAACTCTTCTTTATTTTTAGGCTGATTTGCAGCATTTATATGGAATGTAAATTTCGGGTTAAATTCAAATACAGCTTTTTTGTTTATTACCTCAGTAAGCTTGGACTCTCTTATAATAGCCTGCAGTCCTGCATTTTCGCTTCTTATTTCTTTAAGTAAAGACTGCCATTCATTTATTATGGTATCGAAAATTGCATCGTCACTTTTGTTTTCCTGCTTATTTTCAAGAGCTTCTTCCTTGTTTTTTTCTGTTTTTTTCGCCTTTTCAATTTTTTCTGTATATACTGTCTTTTCCGTTTTTTCTGTATTTACTGTCTTTTTTGTTTTTTCTATGTTTTCTTGCTCTTTATTAATCCTATCAGGTTCAGTTTCACTTTTTCTTGCTGTGTCTTTAGGTTGATATTTTCCAATTAAACTGTTTTCTATGTTCTCAATTCTTTTTACTAATTCTTCCATGTTTACATAATGAACATTATGTAGCATCTTTATCAGCTTTGTTTCTAAAAGAACTCTTGGAGCTAATGCTCTCTTGCATTCTGACTGTGCTATTGACAACTCCTCTATTATTCTGACTATTTCGTCAACAGAAATTTTTTTGTTTAATTCTATAATTTCATTTGTTTCATCTTCAGATATTCTCATTAGATTTTCGGAAGAATTTGTTGTTTTCATTATAAGCATATTTCTGAAACAAATAATCAGTTCATCAAGAAAAAATGTAAGCTCTTTCCCGCTGTTTAAAATATTGTCAACTAAAGACATGGTTCTTACAATGTTATTGTCAACTATTGCATCAGCTGCCTCCAAAACAACCTGGTAATTGACTGTTCCCAATAAATTTATTACGGTGTCGTAATCAACTTGAGAATTAAAGGATATGCATCTGTCTAAAATACTTTGAGCATCTCTCATTGCTCCTTCTGAATTTGCTGCAATCAATTTCAACGCTTTTTCTTCGTAATTTATTTTTAGCTCATTGCAGATTTTCTTCATATTTTCTACAATAATATCAGCATTGATTCTTTTTAAATCGAATCTCTGGCACCGAGATAATATTGTAGCAGGAATTTTCTGAGGCTCTGTAGTTGCAAGTATGAATAAAAGGTGCTCAGGCGGCTCCTCCAAGGTTTTTAAAAGCGCATTAAAGGCGCCTTTTGACAGCATATGTACTTCATCGATTATATATACCTTGTACTTGCTTTTAACAGGCAAAAACATTACCTTGTCCCTAAGCTCTCTTATGTCATCTACACCATTATTTGAAGCTGCATCCATTTCAATAACGTCCATATTGGTTTCTTCCAATATGCTTTTGCATATTTCACATTCATTGCATGGATTTCCTTTATGGTTATTTAAACAGTTCACAGCTCTTGCAAATATTTTAGCAGTGGATGTTTTTCCGGTTCCTCTTATTCCGCTGAAAAGATAAGCATGGGCTATGCTATGAGACATTATTTGATTTTTCAATGTCCTGGTTACATGCTCCTGCCCTAAGACATCATCAAATACTTTAGGACGGAATCTCCTGTATATTGCTTGATGAGACATATACACCACCTCTGTAATTTTTTTAATTATAGCATAAAATATTTTTTTTAACAACTACCGATATTGAAAAAAAGGTAGTTGCTTCCGCAAGCTGTATTGTTACTAAAATAGAAAAAATAAAAAACGAAATAAAAAAGCCCATAAATATTATAGGCTCATTTAAATAGGTATACTATTCCATTCCGTATTTTTTCTTAAATCTGTCAACTCTTCCGCCTTTATCAACAAATTTCTGTTTGCCGGTAAAGAATGGGTGGCATTCCGAACATATTTCAACTCTGATTTCGTCCAATACAGACCCGGTTTCAAATGTATTTCCACATGCACATTTCACAGTAACAGTTTTATAATTGGGATGTATATCTTTTTTCATACCGTTCACCTCTTTCTATAGCTCTATATAAATGCATTATCTTCAATTTACCTTGAGTATTATAACACAAGGTTTTATATAATACAATATCTTATTTTTAAAATTAATAGTATCTGTCATTCAAGTCCGACTTCATTTTCTCGATATTCAATATCTGTGCAGCTTGTTTGATGAATTCATCATTTGTCTTGGTTCGAATCAATCCATCAATTATTCTTTCAGTAACATCTGCAGTTGAAAAATTGCTCATCGCTTTTCTTAATTGCCATATTGTCTGCATCTCTTCATTATTAAGCAGCAATTCTTCTCTTCTCGTGCCGGATTTATTTATATCAATTGCCGGGAATACTCTTTTTTCTGAAAGTTTCCTGTCTAAGTGAATTTCCATGTTGCCGGTGCCTTTGAATTCTTCAAATATTAAATCATCCATCCTGCTGCCGGTTTCAATTAACGCGCTGGCAAGTATGGTAAGACTTCCGCCGTTTTCAATATTTCGGGCAGCGCCGAAAAATCTTTTCGGACCGTATAAGGCTCCCGGATCAAGCCCTCCTGACAATGTCCTTCCCGTAGGTGTAATAGTTAGGTTGTATGCTCTGGCAAGTCTTGTAATGCTGTCTAATAAAATAACAACGTCTTTCCCATGTTCAACAAGCCTTTTTGCCCTGTCTAATACCATTTCAGCTACTTTAATGTGATTTTTAGGCAATTCATCAAAGGTTGAATAAACAACGTCACCCTTTACATTTCGCTGCATATCCGTTACTTCTTCCGGACGTTCATCTATTAAAAGCATAATAATTTCAATTTCAGGGTAGTTTTCTGCAATACTGTTTGCTATATTTTTTAGAATTGTTGTTTTACCGGCTTTTGGCGGAGCTACAATCATACCTCTTTGCCCGCGCCCTATAGGTGCAATTAAATCAATAATTCTCATTGCAATATCTATGGGTGATATTTCTAATTTGATTCTTTTATCAGGATAAATAGGGATAAGTGTGTCGAAGTCTTTTCTGTTTCTTGCTAATTCAGGATTTTCGTCATTTACTTCCTTGACATAAAGCAATGCTTTAAATTTTTCTCCTTGCTTCGGAGGTCTTGTAATACCTGAAATTTTATCACCGGTTTGCATACGAAATCTTCTGATTTGAGAAGGAGATATGTAGACATCGTCATCGCTGGTTAAATAGTTATGAGTCCTTAAAAAGCCGTAGCCATCAGAATGGGTTTCAAGTATGCCAGTTACCTTTAAGGCTTCCGTACCGCTGGATTCAATTTCTTCAACTATCTTATCAGGTAATTCCACCATTTGTTCCGTTTCTTCTTTTCCTTCCGAAATTTCCAAATCGTTTTTTTCGTTATTTTTAATGTTGTTATTATTTATTCCAATTTCATTTAATTTAAAAATTAATTCATCTTTCTTATATTTATAGGCATCATGTATACCTTTTGACTTAGCCAATTCTTTTAATTCAAAAAGTTTTAAACTTCTAAGTTCCATAAGACCTCCTTGAATATTTAATTAATCAACATTATGGAAAAATACGGATAAGTTCTCGAAGAGTGTTTAAATAATATCATTTTATATTATAATAGTCAAGAAAATTATTGAAATCCCCCCCTAGGTATTGCTGATGTAATTTACAAATAATTCTACAAGATTTGGATCAAATTGAGTGCCTGAATTATTTATTAATTCTTTTATCGCTCTTTCTTTTGTATATATTGGTTTATAAGATCCTTCATGAGTCATTACATCATATGCTTCCACTATGGAGAATAATCTTGCTATAAAAGGAATTTCTTCGCCTTTTAAGCCTTGCGGATATCCGCTTCCATCCCAGTGTTCATGACTGGCAAAAATGCCTTTTCCAATATAAGAAAATTTCGTTGATGCACTAACTATCTTAAACCCAAGTTCCGGATGCCTTTTTACTCTTTGCCATTCCTCTAAAGTTAACGGACCTTCCTTTAGAAAAAGTTCTTTTTCGAGTCCAACTTTTCCAATATCATGTAACTCTGCTAACAAAGCAAGATTTTCAATATCATCTTTTTCTAAATTTAAAATTTTTCCCATTTGACTGCACATTGTAACTAATCTATTGATATGTTCTCGACTTTCATATTTATTTTCATAAAGATTATTCTTAATAGAATTTATAATCATGTCATAGTTTCGTTCGCTATCAGCCATTTTATTGGCATACATCTTGTCTTCCGCTAACCTGAAAAGTTTGCCATAGCTATTATGACCATCCTCATACGTAGTTGCACATCCTAACGCTATAAGGGGTTTAATAGGATCATCTTTTGCAGTAAGTGTAGCATTTTGGATGTTTTCAACAATATCAACAGATTCTTGTTCAGATGTCGATGGCATAAGTACTACTATTTCATCACCGCCTATCCTGCAGGCAACATGATGATCTTTTATGTTTTCTTTAATTATTTCAGATACTCTAATTAACATCTGGTCTCCGGTTTTATGACCAAATGTATCGTTTGTAATTTTCAGTGCATTTAAATCTGCGACAATCATTGAGAAGGGTAAAGAGCTTTTTTGTTCTAATTGTTTTAGAATTTCAACCAAATACACCCTGTTGTACAGCCCAGTAAGCTCATCATGGTATGTCTTAAACTCTAATTCTTTTTTAGATTTTTCAATAGCGTGAGTTTTTTCTTTTACAGCTGATTTTAGACTTGAATTCCATGCTGAAATAACAATTATAATAATTATTAGAAATAAAACAAAGCCAAATATAGCTATCCAAAAATATATGTTCTGAAATATACTTTGTTCTTGTAAGTGCATCCATTTTTGCTCGATAACCTTTTCCTCATAGTCTGTAATTTGCGCTAATCCTTTATTAAAGATTTGACTTAGAATAGGCCAATCACTTCTAGTTGCTATCGATAGGCTGGATTCATAAGGAGTTTCCACATTAACTACAAGATTTGAAATATTATCTCTTTCAATAATCGCGGTAGCATTCATTATTTCTATTATCATTGCATCGGCTTCACCAAAAGCTACCATCCTTATTCCATCGTCGGGAGATTTTACTGTTCTATATTCCAATTTAGGATGTTCTTCATTCAAATATTCTATAATGTCGTAACCTTCTATTACTAATATGTCCATGCTGGCATTTGCTAACTTTTCAAATGTCAAATTCTCGGAAAAGTTTTTTCGAGTAATTATAACATTCGGGTTGTCAATATAAGGCACCGTAAATTCTAAGTACTTACTTCTTTCAGGGGTTTTAGTAGCAGCTGTTATTCCTGTTATTTCTTTTTTTTGAGCCTGTCTTATAAGTTCATCAAAATTATCAAACTGCACCATTTGAATCCGAATACCAAGCTTCTGTTCCAACAGTTTAAAATAATCGGCTGAAATACCTGCATATTGTCCATCCTCCAAGAATTCTACCGGTGGATAATCTGTTGTATATCCAATTTTAATCTCATCTTTATGCACATCAAGCCATGCTTTTTCTTCATCTGTCAAAAAAAATTTCTCGGTTTCAGCATCCCGTGTACGAAATAAAAAAAAGGTCATTATAATACTAATGATAAATAATATCCATATTAATATATGGAATTTCTTAGATTTAATAATTGTTTATTCCCTCTTTCTTGTATAATATCTGATATATTTCAACTACTAATAGAAATGGAGACTTAGCTCGAGTAAATTAGTGACTGCGGATAAGTTTAGCTATTAATATTTTAGCATTTTAAAGGCAAGTAGTCAACGGAATTATGTTAAATTTTGTAGAACAGCCGAAAAAATCAATATATAAATTAATGTTATATTATAATATCAAAATGCTATGCTCTCATGAGAATTACTAATAAGTTACAAATTGTTAATTTTTTAACTATTGATTTCTGTCCATTTTTAATATTATAATACTTGTATATATGAAAAAGAGGTATGAAGTGAATGACTGAATTAAAAATTTGTGTAGGAAGTGCATGTCATTTAAAAGGCTCTTATGATGTAATAGAAACTTTTAAATATTTAATCAGGGACAGGAATGTTTCTGATAAGGTCGAAATTAAAGCAGCCTTTTGCCTTGGTCACTGCACTGAGGCAGTATCGGTAAATTTGGACGGAATTATATATTCTGTATCGCCGAAGAATGCTGTCGAATTTTTTGATAAACATGTTATGAACAGTGTGAGGAGATTATGAGAAATGAGAATACTTGATTTTTACCCTGCAAATTGTAAAAACTGCTACAAATGTGTCAGAAATTGTTCGGTTAAAGCTATAAAGATGATTGATGACCAGGCACAAATCGTAGAAGAAAAATGTATAGCGTGTGGAAATTGTTTATTGGTATGTCCTCAAAATGCAAGAAATATACACAGTGATTTGGAAAATGTGGAAAATGCATTTCAACAAGGCAAGAAAATAATCGTTTCAATTGCACCTTCATACATTGGTGTTTATGATGAACCTTATAAGCTTATATCTGTTTTGAAGCATCTAGGAGCATATTTAGTTGAAGAAACAGCTATTGGTGCAGAACAAGTGTCCAAGCTGTACAGCGAATATATAAAAACAACAAAGAAAAGCAATGCAATAACAACATGCTGTCCCACAGTCAATATGATGATACAAAATTATTACCCTGATTTAATCAAGTATTTAATACCGATTGATTCTCCCATGGTAGCTCATTGCAAAATGATTCGGAAAAGACATGGGAGTGATGCTTATATTGTATTTTTAGGTCCCTGCATATCCAAAAAATGTGAGGCTTACGGATATCAGCTTTCGGGAGTAATGGACGCAGTAATATCATTTGATGAAATAGACAAACTGATAGAATCAAGAAATATTAGTATATCTGAATTTGAAGAAACCCATCCTGATTTGGAAGGAAATTATACCGGAAAAAAGTATCCTTTAGAGCAAGGTATATTGTCAGGTATCAACAATATTGTGGAAAACAGCAAGTTTGCACCTGCAACAATTTCAGGCATAGATAATCTGAAAAAGGCCTTTGATGCATTATCAAATAAAGAAATAACCAATGTATTAATAGAGGCTAACAGCTGTGAAGGAGGCTGCATTGGAGGACCTGCCGTGCCTAAGAAAAGCAGAAATATATATGTGAGAAAAATTCGTGCAAGAAACAAAATTCAAAACTTAAAAGAAAAGGAATATAAGAATTATTCCTTGGAAGAAAAGAATTTAAATAATATTAGAAACTTTAGAAATAAACAGTATATACATCCGAAATTTACTGAAGAAGAAATAAGAAATGTTTTGGAGCAAACAGGCAAACATAAAAAATCCGATGAATTAAACTGCGGTGCATGCGGATATGATTCATGCCGGGACAAGGCAATATCTGTATTGGAAGGTCTCTCTCATTCGCAAATGTGCATGCCTTACATGAGAAGCGAGGCGGAGAAAATCTCGAATATATATTTTGAATATTCTCCGAGTATAATACTGATTGTTGATTTAGACCTTAACATACTTGATTTAAATCCCGTAGGAGCAAAAGCATTTAACATTGATGTAGCCTTTGTTAAAAACAAACCCCTATCATCCATTATACCCGACAATGATTTTAGACATGTTTTAAGGACTGAGGAAAACATGGAAGGGCGTAAATTGAATCTTGAAAAATACGGCTTAACGGTTTATGAACGAATTATTTATCTGCCTAAGAATAAAATACTGTTTGGAATACTAAATGACATAACTGATGATGAGTTTAAGAAAGAACAAATAACAAACTTTAAAATGAACACTTTGGAAACAGCAGACAAAGTAATAGAAAAACAAATGAGGGTCGCTCAAGAAATAGCAGGGCTCCTTGGTGAAACCACAGCTGAAACCAAGTCAGCATTATTAAAACTTAAAAAAGTTGTTTTAGAGGAAAATGAATAATGAAATATTTCTTTGATATTAATTATAAAAGTATTAATAAATATACTGAAGAGTTATGCGGTGATAAAGTTGAATATTTTTATGACGATGAAGGCATCATTATTGTTATGTCAGATGGCTTAGGCAGCGGCGTCAAAGCAAATATTTTAGCTACAATGACCACAAAGATTGCCGTAACCATGCTGAAGGAAGGTGCCTCAATAGATGATACCATCGAAACAATTATAAACACCCTGCCTGAATGCAAGGTTCGAAAATTAGCCTATTCTACATTTACAATAATAAAGATTGACAAGTATAACAATGCATATATTGCTGAATACGATAATCCACCATATTTTTTTTATTCTAACAGAATAATTCCAATAGAAAAAAAGGAGCGGACAATTGGAAATAAAAAAATCTATGAATCTAATATTCAACTTGAAATGGGAGATACTCTATGTGTAGTCAGCGATGGGGCAATTCATGCAGGAATAGGACAAATGCTTAATTTAGGCTGGTCCTGGGACGAAATATATGAATATTTAAGAGAATTGAACTATATAAATAACTCCTCACAGCTTATTAACGGCAACTTCATAGGCGTGTGCAACAATTTATACAACAATAAGCCCGGGGATGATACAACAATATTGACTTTGAAGGTGCGAAAGCCGGAAATTTTAGATGTTTTCATAGGACCTCCCCAAGATAAGAACAATGATGTCTATCTGTCTGAAATAATGAAAACCAGCCCTAATATAAAAATTATATGCGGGGGAACTACTGCACTGATAGCTGAAAGAGAATTGGGATTAACTTTAGAGGTTGACATGGACTCAATGAAAGAAGATGTTCCGCCAATTGCATATATAGAGGGTTTTGATTTAGTTACTGAAGGAGTACTTACATTAGGAAAAACCTTAGAAAATATAAAAAGGTTAAATAACTCTAATTACGAAAATGTTATTGACAGCAATGATTATGATGGCTGTTCCCTTCTTACCAACTTGCTTACGGATGTAGGCACGCATATGAATTTTTATTTAGGTAATGCGGTTAACCCTGCTCATCAAAATCCAAATTTTCCTGCCGATTTCAATATTAAAAAAAATATAATCAACAACCTGATAGCTGAGCTTAAAAAGACCGGCAAAAAAATAAAAGTAATTCATATTTAAAACCTGATTGACACGGGTTGGCGCCCTTATTATTCCATGAGTGGACAGCAGTTGATATATCTTTAACAACCGGTTGACTATATTGAATTGATACGGTAAAATAACCATAGGCAAAAAATTATTAATGGAGGTTAAAATGGAAAAATTAATTATTACTGCTTGTCTTACGGGAGCAGAAGTTACAAGAGAGCAACAGCCCAATTTACCTGTTACACCGGATGAAATTGCTGAAGCTGCATATGAATGCTTCTTAAAAGGTGCATCTATGGTGCATGTTCACGCCAGAGATGAAGATGGCAACCCTACTCAGGACTATGAATACTACAAAGCAATCAAAGAAAAAATTGAAGCTAAGTGCAACATTATATTCCAACCGTCTACAGGCGGAGCAACATGGCACACACCGGAACAAAGAATGCAGCCTATAGAATTAAAACCTGAAATGGCAACACTCAGCATGGGAACGTGCAACTTTGCAGATGATGTATTCATGAATACTGAAGAAAATATTAAAATATTTGCAAAACGGATGTATGAATTAGGGATTAAACCTGAATTGGAGTGCTTTGAAAAGGGAATGATTGACACTTCCATAAGAATGGCTAAGAAAGGCATACTTAAAACACCAATGCATTTTGACTTTGTACTTGGTGTACCGGGAGCAATGGGGGCAGAACTTCGCGATTTGTTGTACATGGTAGAATCAATTCCTGCCGGCTCCACATGGACGGCTGCAGCCGTAGGAAGATTCCAGCTCCCTATAAATATGGCAGCAATAATATTAGGCGGCCATGTAAGAACAGGATTCGAAGATAATATTTATTATAAAAAGGGCGAAGTTGCCAGCTCAAACGCTCAATTAGTTGAAAGAATTGCAAAATTATCAAGAGAATTCGGTCGTGAAGTTGCAACTCCTGACGAAGCACGTGTGATACTTGGACTTAAATAATTTGTCATCCTGAGTGCAACGATGGATCTAAGGTTTTAAAAGATGAGATTTCGCAGTCTCATTCACAAATATATTTACTCCTTATGTCGCATATATTTGGAATTCGTTGCGAATGACCTACCGCTATTTTATTAGAGGTATGGGGACACACCTCCCTATTTAGGGATAGTCTCTGTTGGTAAGAGGAATGTCCCCAAATCAGGTTCTGAAAAATAGGGTTAGGGCATCTTTCGAGCTAAAGCTCTCAGAATGACACGCAGCTTATTCATAGCAATGACAATTACGGGTTATTCATAGCAATGACTATATCTGAAAGTTAGTATAAGAGAACGGCAAGCCGTTCTCTTTTTTTATTCGGTACTTGCTTTTATGGTAACTTTAACTGATTTAAAACATATATTAATCAAGAAAGTATTAGGGGAGTTTATGTATGGACAAAGAAAGTCTTGTATTTGAAGGTATAATCAGAAAATTAAATATTGATGAATCTGATGATAAGGCTATCGAAAATAAAACAAATACTACATACAAGTCACTGATTTCATGCATCACTACCATGCCTCCGAAGCAATTTGTACTTTTGTCAACGTTGTTAGGAATTCTATTAATAGATGACATCGATGCAAAAGACCAGCTAATACTTGGAAAGTTTATCAATAATATTAGTCAGACAATATTTACGGCGGCCGCTCAAGAACAAATCAACATTAAAAAAGATGACATAAAGTGAATTTGTCAATAACCCGATAATAGATTTTATCTTTCCATTGCCAATTCCACAAGCTTAACGATCAAATCCTTATATTCGATACCGATTTTTTTAAGCATGGAAGGATATCTGCTTAGACCTGTAAGCCCCGGTATTGTATTTATTTCATTTAAATATATATCATTTTCAGGAGTTAAAAACATATCTACCCGGGAAAGTCCTTTGCAGCCTAATGCCTTATAGGTCTTTGCGGCAATTTCTTTTGCCTGAGCTTTCAGCTCATCGCTGATTCGTGCAGGACAATATATTTTTGAATTATGCTGAGAATATTTTTCAACATAATCAAAGAAGTCATTTTTGGTGTCTATTTCATCAACCTCTCCTATTATCAGCTCTTCGTTGCCTACGACTGCACATCCTATTTCAAATCCTTCAATATTTGATTCAAGAACTATTTTATTGTCATATTCAAAGGCTTCCATAATTCCCTTTTCAAATTCATCATAGTTTCTCACCTTGCTTATGCCAATGGAAGAGCCGTTGTTGGCAGGCTTGATGAACATGGGAAGGGACAGTTTTTCAAAAGCCTCTGCATATAACTCTTTAATATTTAAAGTTTTATGATTTACTGCTGACATAAAAGGAGCAGTTTTAATTCCCGACATTTCACATATCATATGTGTGTATTCCTTGTCCATGGATACAGCTGATGAAGTCATGTCACAGCCTACAAAGGGAAGACCGGACATCTGACACATTCCCTGAATTGTGCCGTCTTCTCCGTTTCTGCCGTGGAGAACGGGAAAAATACAGTCTATTTCAATCTTCTCATAGGTATTGTCTTTTTCATTCAGTTTAATCAATCCTTTAAAATCGCCCATACTTAATAGCACAGGACTTAATTGTCCCTTATGCCATGTATCGTCATTTATTTTTCCCGTGCTCCCTTCGTAATGAAACCACTCGCCTTCCGTTGTTATTCCAACCAATGTAACTTCATACAATTCTTCAGGAATATTGTCTATAATCGCTGCTGCTGAATGTAATGAAACAGAATATTCATCAGATTTGCCTCCAAATAATATGGCTAATTTTGTTTTATTCATTTTCCCACTCCTTTAATTTATTTGCTATATATTCAAGTTTTAAAAACCTTGAGCCCTTGACTAAAATTGTACAGTCTTCACTGAGATATTTTTTTAAATACAAAGCTGCTTCTTCTTTTGTATCAAATTCAACTATGCTTTTGATATTTGTATTTTCCTTGGCAGCTTTGGCTATATATTTAGCTTCCTTGCCTATTGTAATCAATTCATCAATATGATAGTGCAATAAATTTTCCCCTACATTGTAGTGGATATCATGGCTCATTTCTCTGTAGCCAAGCATATCACCCAATACAGCAATTTTCTTTTTTGACTTGAATAATTCAAAAATATTTAGAGCTGCATTTATACTTACGGGATTTGATTTATAACAATCATTTAAAATTTTACATTTGTTAATATTTATAACTTCGTTTCTAAGACCTGTTTTTTCAATCTTTAAAAGTCCTGAACGAATTTCCTCCGGGTTCATTCCAAATTCCTGAGCAGCCAAAATTGCAGCCATGGCATTTAAAGCCTGATGTTTGCCTAAAATATCAATATGCAGCTCATCAAAGCTTTCATCACTCACTCTGATTGTAATACCGTCCAAGTCTTGATTAAATTCCTTCAGCCATATGGTATTGTTTTTATTTAAACCGAATGTCTGCTTTCTAATGCTTTCGTTAATTTCAGTATTTCTCACGGTTTCTTCAATCAGCCTGTCATCACCGAAATAAATGAATAAGCCGCCATCTTTGATGCCTTTGACTATTTCAAGTTTTGCCTTGGCTATTTCTTCAATGGAAGGAAAATTATCAATGTGTACTAAACCTACGCTTGTTATAATTGCAACTGCAGGTTGTACCAAATCAGTTAAAAAATCAATTTCTCCCTTTCTTTCCATACCCATTTCAATAACAGCTGCTTCACAGTCTTCGTTTAAGCTTAAAAGTGTGAAGGGCACACCGATTTCTGTGTTGTAGTTTCCCATTGTTTTTTGTGTTTTATATTTTTGAGATAATATTGCAGCAGTGATATCCTTTGTGGATGTTTTCCCGTTGCTTCCCGTCACGCCCACTATTTTTGTTTTTAACTTATTTCTGTAATACCTTGATAACTCCTGAAGTCCTTTTACGGTATCTTCAACTAAAATAACTGCAATATCAAGGGGAGGATTTGGCTCATCCATATTCCACAATGTTGCTATGGCTCCGTTTTTTATAGCATCTTTAACAAAACTGTGTCCATTTACTGTAGCTCCCTTTATAGGAATAAAAAGACTATCTTTTATGACATTTCTTGAATCAATACTTACGCCGGTTATATACTTGTCCAAATTACAACCTGTACATCGAGCATTTAATATATCCGCTGCTTCTTTTATTTTAATATTTATCATTTACAGACCCTTTCAAATTAGTTTACTCATTAATTATATTGTATATGGCAGGATTCTGCAAGGTACAAAAACAAATCGCAAAAAAAGTCATCACTATGAGTAACCCGCGGAGCGTCATTCTGAACGCAGTGAAGAATCTCATGAGATTTCGCAGTCTCATTCACCAATTTATTCGCTCCTTGCGTCGCATAAATTGGGAATTCG
>ENA-UOOE01000908-UOOE01000908.1-fermentation-metagenome-genome-assembly--contig:-NODE-908-length-26892-cov-3.857212_pt1 | contig 26892 bp, 21 predicted proteins | sample MGYA00245776_ERZ724021 | MGnify/ENA primary metagenome ERZ724021 (study PRJEB28704, sample SAMN03018321) | fermentation metagenome | biome: anthropogenic terrestrial biome; feature: soil; material... | reverse complement strand
CAAAATCTTCTCCTGCCACATTATCCCCGTTAGAGTTCCCGAAACTGAAATCAGTGAACATCTTGGTGGTTGAGGCTAAACAGCTGAATGCGGATAAAAAAATCAAACTGCTTCCTAATAGACACACCGTCTTTTTCTTTTTAGTCATTGATGGTTCTCCTTTTTACCTTCAAAGAGTATTTAGTCGGAGAAGCCAAAAATTCCAATAAAAAAGGGCGGAATATTTCCGCCCCGTTGTCTCTATTTTGAATTATGTCGCAAAATATCGATGATTTTATCAGTTAAGTCTTTAGTAGTGAAGCGATATTTTGCAATTACTTCATCAGCCGGACCAGAACTGCCATAGTCATCTATGCCAAGAGCATACTTAGCATATTTGTAAAGACCATCGGTTTTGCCCATCTCGATGAAAACACGTTTGTCGTAAGGCAGTGAGAAGATTTCATCCTGAATAGTAGGATTAAGCTTATCGAAGCGGTCAAAACAGGGAAGAGAGACCACTCTAGTATCAATGCCTTCACTTAATAAGGCCTTTTGAATCTCAATGGCTTTATTGACTTCGCTTCCAGTAGCAATCAAAGTGAGAATTGCTTGATTCTTTTCTCTAGAGATGACATAACCGCCATTTTTGGCGCCTTCAAAAGAAGAGCCAGGATTATTGACTAAGCCCTGACGGGAGAGAATAATTGCAGTCGGTCTAGATGTCGAAGAAAAAGCCACACTGTAGCTAGCCGAAGTCTCAATTGCATCGGCAGGGCGGTAAACAGTAAGACCAGGGATTGATCTTAAAGTGGTTAATTGCTCAATCGGCTGATGAGTCGGCCCATCTTCTCCTACAGCAATGGAATCATGGCTGAAGAGATAAATAGCCGGCAGCTTTTCCATAGCAGCCATTCTGATAGCAGCTTTCATATAATCCGAGAAGACTAAGAACGATCCGACATAGGTTCTCAGTCCACCGTGAAGAAGGATACCATTCTGGATAGAAGCCATAGCAAATTCACGGATACCAAAATTGATGTTCTGGCCTTTGCGGTTAGCTGGAGTAAAGTCAGTAAAGGACTTGATGCTGGTTTTAACACTAGAGGCGACATCAGCGGCACCGCCGAAAAGATTAGGTATCTCAGTAGAGATCAATTCCAAGAAAGCATGGCTTTCATTTCTGGTTGATTCCTTGTAGTTAGGTTCATAAGTAGGGGCATTAGTGAAAAGATACTTCTTGACATCGTTATTCATCAGATCATTGAAGCGATGATAATCGTTTGGATGATCCTTTTCATAAGCTAGGCAGGCCTGATTGTAGTCCTGGTGAGCTTTATGTCCTCTATCGATGAAGGTTTCCTTAAAGGCATCATAGGCTTCCTGAGGGATTTCAAAGGGACCGTAGTTATAGCCTAAGTTTTCCTTAGTCTTAACGACTTCTTCCGGTGAGAAAGGCTTGCCGTGGCTAGCATTCTTGCCAGCTAAGGATGAACCATAACCGATAATAGTATGACAAATGATAATGGTAGGCTTTTCAATAGCTTGCTTAGCTAAGGTAATAGCTCTATCGATTTCATCGACATCATTCCCGTCTCTGACTAAAAGAACATTCCAGTTAGCGGCTTCGAATCTTCCCTTGACATCTTCTATGGAAGAGTTGGTAAGAGGTCCGTCAAGAGTGCAGTCGTTGCGGTCATAAAGAAGAACGAGCTTATTCAGCTTCTGAAGACCGGCAATGGAGATAGCTTCCTGTGAAATACCTTCTTCTAGGCAGCCATCACCGCATAAGCAGTAAGTATAATGGTTTACTAAACGTTTTCCGTCGGGATAGATGCTAGCTAGATGGGCTTCAGCCATAGCCATACCGACAGCCTGAGCAATACCTTGGCCTAAAGGACCGGCAGTTGCATCAACGCCAGGGGTATGTCCGACTTCCGGATGGCCAGGTGTTAAAGAGTCAATCTGTCTGAACTGTTTCAGCTGATCAAGAGGAATGGAGTAGCCGCAAAGGTGCAAAAGGGAGTAAAGCAAAGCGGAGCCATGTCCAGCGGATAAGACAAAACGGTCACGGTTGAACCAGTTAGGATCATTAGGGTCAGCGATTAAGTGCCTTGAAAACAAAGTATAAACTAAAGGTGCACTAGAAAGACAAATACCAGGGTGTCCGGAATTTGCTTTAGTTATCATATCTAAGGATAAGCCTCTTAGAGCATTAACAGCTATTTTATCGAATTTCATAGTATCTCCTTTTTTGTCTTCTTTATTCTAGCATCCAAAGGTGACAAACTAAAGAAAAAGCGGATAGCCGAAACTATCCGTTTGCCTAGTGAATTCAACTGTTTTCCCTTTTTATTAAGAGAGGGGCATCTAGCGGGTGGATTAGGATCCCTGCTCGAAGCAGGCTTTCAACACACCACCGACTTCATCCCCGATAACATATGTGTCGGAAACGCGCCATCAGCTAGGTACCAATAAAATAGAATATTAGGGATTTTTTGTCAACTTGATTACTCAACCTATAATATGGTATAAATAAAGCGTATGCGCTCTTTAATTATTTAGAAAGCCGTTAAGGCTTTTTTTTATTTTGACGGATAATTCTTCAAGAAGTCCCTTCCCTTAATTGTCTCAGTAGTGGCTAGATTATAGAAGCCTTGCTGTCTAATTGCCTCTGAAATAACAATGGCAACAGAATTAGCTAGATTTAAACTCCTAGCATTAATAGCCATAGGGATTCTAATCGTATGATCGTAATGCTCTTTAAGGACTTCTTTTGGTATTCCAGTAGATTCTCTTCCAAACATGAACCAGTGATTATCGGAAACTGAAGAATAATCAAATGATGAATAGACATTTTCACTGTATCTAGTGACATAATAGCCATCTTCTTTACCATGTTTAGCTAAGAATTCATCGATAGTGTTGAATCTTTCAATCTCAAAGCCTATACAGTAATCCATTTCAGCTCTTTTAAAAGCTTTGTCCGTCAACTCAAAAGTCGGGTTGCCGATAATGGTAAGCTTGCAGTCCATTGCCATACAGGTACGAATTATGTTGCCGGTATTGGCAGGCTTTTCCGGCTCAAAAAGAACAATTCTATTCATTTCGGCTAAGAGGCTCAGTATTCTTCTTTAAGTAAGCTAATAATTCCGGATCATCCTTAGCTAAAGGAGAAAGCTTCTCAAAGACTAAAGCGGAATAATCATTGAACCAAGAAATTTCCTCTTCAGACAACATGGAAACATCAATGCCACGTCGATCATAAGGGCAGAGAGTCAAGACTTCGAACTTATAGAAAATGCCTTGGTCAGTGGTGTTGCAAGGAACTACTAAAAGATCATTCTCTAAACGGATACCATACTTGTAGTCCTTGTAGACTCCAGGTTCAATCGTGATGACATTTCCTAAGCTTAATTCCGCTCGGTCATCTCGATCAGGGGAGTCATAGAATCTAAAACCAACGGGGCCTTCATGGACACAGGAAATATATCCGACTCCATGTCCGGTTCCACATTTATAGTCTAAGCCTTCCTTCCACATGACTTCACGGGCAGTAATATCAATAGAATGTCCAGTTGCACCTTTCTCAAAAATAGAAGTTGTTAAAGCAATCTGAGACTTTAAGGTCAAGGTGTAGTCATGAATGACTTCCTTAGAGGGATTCTTAGAAAGAATAAAAGTTCTAGTAATATCGGTAGTTCCACCATAGTACTGACCGCCTGAATCAACCAAAAGGAGCTGATTGGTGCGATTGACAGGGGAGAACTTATCTTTAGTCGGAGCATAATGCATCATGGCAGCATTAGAATCGACAGCGGCAATAGTTCCAAATGATAGTTCAAAGCATTCAGGGTTAGCTAAACGAACCGAGTCGACATATTCGACTAAGCTTTCTTCATTTAAGAAACCCGAATCAATATGGTCATCGACATACTTCATCAGCTTTAAGACGGCTAAGCCATCGATAGTGTTGATTCTTCTTAAGTTCTCGATTTCAACCGGTCCCTTAATACTCTTTTCCACATAAGCCGGAGAGGAAGCATAGATCCTATTGTTCAGATGGGAACAAATCAAAGCATTGGTCTTAGAAGGATCAATTAAAGTCGGAATATCTTTTCTTTCATCAATGAAAGCCAGTAAGGAATCATAGGCATGGATAGTCAGATTAGGCAGATTAAAGTCTTTAGGTAGCTTGTTGCTATCAATGAACAAATCCAGATATCCTTCCTCGGTGATATAAAGCCAAGAATAGAAGACCGGGGTGCAATAGATATCGTTTCCTCGATATCCTAAAACATAGGCGATATCATCAAGAGCAGTTAAAAGAAGAGCTTTGGCGCCATTGCCCTTAATTGCTTTAACCATCGAATCGACTCTTTCTTTATAGGTTAAAGAAAGGTATTTCTGATCAATGGCAAAAATAGGATCAGAAGGATAAGAGGGCATATTCTTGACTAGGAATGAATAGTCTAAAGAGACAATCTTATGGTCGCTATCGAGATAATATTTTCTTAATTCTTTAAGGGAGAATAAGGAAGCATCAAGTCCAAGAGGATAAAGATTATTCTCTTTGATGAAACTAGCCATTGAAGGAACGCCAGGTTTTCCAGATTTTACTAATTTGCAGGAAGTGCCTTTTAACTCCATCTCCGCCTCGACCCAATAACGGCCATCGGTATAGATGTAGCTATTGTCTTGAGTCACTAATAAAGTTCCATCTTCGCCACCAAAAGCGCAGAAATAGAATCTCATGGCTCCAAAGCGAGGAGCATAAGCTTCACTTAAATGCGGGTCAGTAGCAGGAACGATATAGGCCTTGATATTATCAGCACGCATTTGGGCCTGAAGGGCCTGGATTCTTTCATCAAAAATATTCATTGAAATAACCTCTTTTTATCAAAATCTTAAAACTAATAAGCACGGGCGTAATAGATGACCTTGTCGGCCTTTTTGCCGGTAAGGCAATCTTTATCATCGAAAGCAATCTGATCAAAAGGCATGACACGAGGAGTGGCGTTGAAGTCTTTCTTAATGGTGACCTCGTCTTCACTGTCACCAGACCACATCATCTTGGCAAAGCCTTTGTTGGTAGTAAGGACATCCTTAAGTTCATCATAGTTATGAACTTCAGTGATATGGGAGTTAAGGTATTTTAAGGCTTTCTGATACATGCCTTCCTGGATATTGTCTAACTCAGTAGGAATATCGGAAGCAATTTTATCAAGAGACATGAAGGACTTAGAAGAATCAAATCTTCTAGTTAAGACGCACTGGTTTTGAGCTAAGTCCTTAGGACCGATTTCAATTCTGAGCGGAACACCCTTCATCTCATACTGAGCAAATTTCCATCCCGGAGTCTTGTTTGATAAATCCAAAGTAACTCGGATATTGAGCTTTTTAAGGGAATCCTCAATCTTCTTAGCAGCTTCGACAACAGCCGGATCACTATCAGCTCTGATAGGAACGATAACTACCTGGGTTGGAGCAATCTTAGGAGGCAAAACTAATCCGTTATCATCGCCATGGATCATAATGATGGCACCTAATAAACGGGTGGAAACACCCCAAGAAGTATAATGCGGATAAGCAATCTTATTATCTTTGCCTAAGAACTTGATTCCAAAATGTTCAGGGAAGCCAGTTCCTAAGTAATGAGTAGTTCCACATTGCAAAGCTTGGCCATCCGGCATTAAGCCTTCAATTGTGTAAGTATCAACAGCACCGGCAAACTTTTCACTATCGGGTTTCTTTCCCATAACGAAAGGAATAGCTAGCATATCGCGGCCTAAGTCGTTATAGACTCTCAAAATTGATAAGGCGAACTCTCTGGCTTCAGCTTCGGTTTCATGAAGAGTGTGGCCTTCCTGCCAAAGGAATTCAGCGCCTCTTAAGAAAGGACGGGTAGTTTTCTCCCATCTGACAACGGAGCACCACTGATTGTCTTTGACGGGTAAATCATTATATGAATGGACAATATCTTTGAAATAATCGCAAAATAAAGTCTCACTAGTAGGTCTTACTACCATTGGTTCAGTTAAAGTCTTATCACCGCCTTGAGTGACAACAGCACATTCGGGAGCAAAGCCCTTAATGTGCTCTTTTTCCTTGTTCAGCAAGGACATCGGAATTAAGGTAGGCATATAGACATTCCTAACACCTAATTCATGGAAACGCTTATCTAAGTAATGCATAATTTCTTCCCAAAGGGCATAGCCGTCTGGACGGTAAACAATGAATCCCTTGGCTGAGGCATAATCCATTAAGCCGGCCTTAGTGCAGACATCGGTATACCACTGAGTCAGATTTTCGCTTTTTGAAGCAATGTTTTTAACTTTCTTGTCGTTCATCTTGGTATTTCCTTTCATTACCTAGACTATTTCTTCTTGATTGAGTTCCTGATAGTCGGAATCACAATGGTCTCTTTCTTGTTTCGAGGCTCAATGCTGATGGCTTTAGAAACTGTGTTGGAAGTGTGAGGGAAAAGGTTTTCCGTTTCCTTGATCACATAGTTGACCTTTTCAGGGTCAAGTTCTTCAGCTTTACTAGAGGGCAAAGCCAAAGCATCGCACTGAAAGATTCTACCACCAAAATGGGCTCCTAGCTCGATATCGTTGAAATCTTTAAGTCCGAAGTAGACAATCGGAGCAGGATAGTCCTGGTAACTGCTGCCGATGATTCTCAATTCATTGACGGTTCGGCTATCTTTTAAGTGGCTTGTGTATCTATCTCCTACTAGGAAGAAAGAGGCATAACGTAAGATCTGGCTAGGAAGTGAAGGGGAAGAATTAGCTAGCATGATAGCAATCTTGCATTGGTTCTCAATTACTCTCTGGAAGGTCTTTTTGATGGTGGCCTGATCATCAGGGTAGGCTAAAAGATCAGTTTCCGGCAGAGCTAAAGTCCAGCTGATTTTGCTGTAGGAAGTAGATTGAATGGCTTTTAAGAAATCAGCTATTTCTAGATAAGGGACATTGATGATGAGATTGATGTTATTATCCTTATAAGTAGCTAAGCTCTTTTGACACTTCTCATTGATTCCTCTAAAGATTCTTAAAGGCCCTTCTTTTATCTTGACGGAAACATCAATTACTTCTCTGAAGGTCTTTAAGCTGGTTCCAAAGGGTATTACTTTTGTGAAATAGAGGCTCTTCTCTCCGGTCTTGATATTAATCGTTGGAGTAAAGAAGACACGGAAAGTAGAATTCTTGACAATCATTTTAACTTCTTCTAATTGTCCCTTTTCCTTATTGAATTTATCAAAGAAACTAGGATCATAGAAGAGGACTTTCTCATTAGTTAGGTTATTGCTGATTGCTTTAGCCATCATACCTGATTGATCTTTAGCCTGGAAGTAATCCTGATTGTAGAAAGCGGTAGTGGAAATACCAATGGCGACAAACAAATCAACATCGGGAGTATTAAAGTTAAGGAACTGGGTTAAAGCTGTTTCAATAGTGCTGGCTATATTCATAGTCATAACACGGGAAATTGTAGATTTATCAATGATTATTTCTTCAGTGTCACTGATTTTGTGAAGCTTTTTTGTCTTGGTTAAGAACTTTGTAAGAATACTGACTATCTTTGTATTAATCTCAGCCAAGTACTTTTCATCATTTTCTTTCGTGCTGTTAGCTCGGTATAGTTTCAGATAATAGACTGAGCCAAGATAGTTTTCCTCATCATTGTTCTTAATGAAGTCTTGGCAGGCCTCATCGTCATTGAGGAAGAAACGTTTTCTTTTTCTTGGACTCATTAAGGAAGTGGTGGAGCAATAAGGCAACAGGAAACTTTCAAAATGAATGATATTCTTTTGGCGATTGACGCTGGTTAACTGAAGCATTGAGGAAATTGTGACATTAGGGTGATGAATCTTTAAATCAGCCTGAATATACTGTGAATAATTGTTATTTTGAACAATACCTCTAAGCCAATCCTGAACACGGTATTTATCGGAAGGCATGAACTGATTGATGAACTGCTGTTCATCATAGGTTTTAGTATGCTTCAAATCGAATTTATCGAAGAAGTAGAAAGTTTTCTTGGCATAGTCAAAAGTATAGACACGGACGTTGTAATCTAAGTTTTCTCTTTCTCTTCTTTGATTCTTTGATTCTCCTAAAGAGGCAAAGCAAATTGCGACAATAATAGCCGCCAATAAAAGAAACCCTAATACTGAAAGGGCAATAATGATAATCATATTTGGATAATTAGGAGCTAAGGAGTTCTCTAAAATAAGATTTACAGGTATTATTGCTTTCATAATCCGCGATTATTATAGCGTTTTAGCAATATGGATAGCAATTAAAGTATTTTTATATTATATTAGTAATTGTTAAATTCGTGTATCGAATAAACGAGGTTATAAATATGGATATCTATGCCAAATTAAAAGAATTGCTTGCTAAACAAGTAAGAAAGAAAAAGTTTGATGCTGATTCTATTACTCCTGATACTAAATTAGAAGATCTTGGTTTAGATTCATTAGACACTGCCGAATTAGTCATAAATATCGAGCAGGAGTTTAATTTACCAGAAATCACCCAAGATGAGATGATGACTTTAAAGACCGTTAAGGACGTAAAAGACCTAATCGATAAGAAAAGAGCGTAAACAAGTTAACTTTCTATTGCAAATTGAAACGTAATTTGCTATATTTATCAACGCTGCCTACTTAGCTCAGTTGGTAGAGCAACCGGCTGTTAACCGGTAGGTCGTAGGTCCGAGTCCTACAGTAGGCGCCATTTTTCTTTAAGTGGCACCATCTAGGCAGCTAATGGCCTGGTGGAGAAGTGGTTAACTCATATCCCTTTCAAGGATACATTCATGGGTCCGAACCCCATCCAGGTCACCAACTTAAAAAAATAAAGCCTTTCTTAAAACGGAAAGGCTTTTTTAGTGCTTCTTTATTAAACACTAACTAAATTTAGACCCTTAAAAAGCAGAAATATTGTCAAATTTTGCAAAAACAAAAGTAGAAATGCTTAATTTATTAAAAATACCCACTTTGGTTTGCAAGTTTAATCTAATTTTACTTTTGTTGAATCTAGGCTCTATATTTCTTATTCTACAAAAATCCTATTAAGGAACCTTTTTGATTCTGTTTCAAAATTAGAACTCAGTTGTTTGAATGTCATTTTAAATGGGCTAAATGCTTCAAGATAAATTTTCTTAAAGGGTTTAGTATCTTTTGATGCTCTTTACAAAATAAAGGCTAAAAGCCAAAACAGCTGTTTTTGACTTTTAGCCTACAGTAATAACTTAAATCAGGGAAAACCGCTTTCTTTGTTACTCGCCTTCCTTTTTAGGCTTTCTAGGTGTAATTCCATATTTAGTTAGTATTCTTTCTTTGTCTCTAGCTGATACTTCTAAAGCCTCAAAACCAGCTCCGTTAATTGCTCTTGCCGTAGTAAAGCTAACAAAAGCCTTTGGGTCTACACTAGCTATGAACCTTTTTAATTCCTGGGCATCTCTTTTATAGATGACTACTCTGATAAGTTTTCTTTCTTCTCCGGTATATCCTCCTAAAGCATCTAGGACAGTTGTTCCATGGCCTAGCTTTTCATGAATGAAATCCTGGATAACTTTAGAATTGTCAGAGATGATATCGGCAATCAAATAGGAATTGGCACGAATGTAGATTAAATTGATGGCAAAGGCACAGACTACAGCTGAAAGGATTCCCACTAAGGCTAGTTGCCAATCTCTAAAAACTATTAAGCCAATGATTATCGAAGAAGTGTCCATAATGAATCCGGAATAATCCTGTTTCATCAGTCCGTATTTAGCAATAATGAAACTCACAACGTCAAAGCCGCCAGTCGATCCATCACCTAGATAGGTTAATGCAACCCCAGCGCCAGAAAGGAAACCACCGAAAATTCCTGATAGTATCAAAAAAGCTAAACTTATTGAACCATCAGGATTCGTGTTTGCTTGGTAGACTTCAGTAAAGCCGATAGCATCCAGCAAGTTAGTTCTAAATAGCAATGCATAAAAAAGCGGGAAAGCTAGGGATCCTAAGAGGGTATGAAAAGAAAATTTTCTACCTAGGAAGAATAATCCAATAATCCAAAGGACCGTTTGACAGACGGCAATAAAGATATCGGAGACATCGTAGCCCAAGATGGGCTTTAGATAATAATTAATAATGATACCTATTGAATCCACTCCACCGTTAACGATATTGCAGGGAACAATGAAGATAGCATCTGCTACCGCTAAAACAAAACAGCCAAAAAGAACTAAAAAGATATTTTTAGCCTCTATGAATAGTTTTGATTTTGCTTCTTTTTTCATCGTAAATACCCCCTCAAAAAAGACACACATTTCTGTGTGCATCACAAAAAAAGTTAAAAAAATATTGGAATGTTCTAAAACTTCTTACTGAATAATTTTACCTTAAAAAGCAATATAAGGCAACACAAAGAGGTCATCATAAATTGATTTTATAGACGCATTAAAAGACTAAATACCTATTCATTCTTGACGGCTAACTTGTAGGCATTGATTATTCCGGTAAGGACTTCGGGATGGGAGAAATCCTTAAGGTAGATGATATTTACTTCTCTGATCATTGATAGACCAACGATAGGAAGCAAAACCAAGTCATGCTTCTTAACCTCTTCAATGCAGGTGGATTTTCCTAAGATGGAGACACCGATATTCTTTTCAACTAAGTCTTTGATAGTAAAGAGAGAATCACATTCGATATTAACTTCAAAATCCGAAATGCTTAAACCTTGAGATTTGATACTGGATTCAAATAGCTGTCTTGTACCAGAATTTGGTCTTCTTAAAATCATTTTTTCTTTTCTTAACTGATCAAGAGTCGCCATGCCTTGATTGGCCAAATGATTTTTAGGAGATACCGCTAATAAAAGAGAGTCAGTATCAAGAAGGAGAGAGTTGAATTGCGGGTTAGTATTGTTTCCTTCAACAATGGCAACATCTATAGAATAATCTGATAGCAACCCATAAAGAGTTTTTATAGACCCTGTAATAAACGTTATACGTATGTTGGGTGTTTCGTTTGCATATCGGCCAAGTGCTTCCATGACAACACTTGATTCAGCTGTATGAGTTACACCTATAACTAGAGTTAGGGTGTTGTTCTTTGAATCCGTAATCTTTGTCTGAAGTTCGGAATACATTGATTGAATTCTTTTAGCGTATGTTAAGACAATTATGCCTTCGTTAGTGAGTTTTAGCTGATTATTGCCTCGGGTAAATAGCTTAACATTAAGCTCTCTTTCTAAAAGCTTTATGTGAGTTGAAACTGCTGGTTGAGTTAAACATAGTTTTTTTGCAGCTTTAGAAAATGATCCTGTTTCTGCAACTGATATTAAGGTCAATAGTTTTTGATCTATCATTTTATTTTCCTCTATAGACATTATAACAATAATTTATCGATGGTCAAAATACATTAATATACAATTTTGTTAGAACCTGCTTAGAATACAAGCATCCAGGTACGAAAATTATGAAATTTCCATTTGATTTACAACAGTATTATTCTGTTTTTGGTTATCTTCCGACAGTCTTAATTGCATTAGCAATAATGCTTTTTGTAGCTTTCTTATTGACTAGAATTACTAAGATTTTAAAGCTTCCTAATGTCACTGCTTATATTCTTACCGGTTGTCTTATCGGTCCTTTCTGCTTAGGATTAATTCCCAATAATATTATTAGTGGGATGGGCTTCTTAAGCGATGTGGCTTTAGCTTTCATTGCTTTCGGTGTTGGCAGATATTTCCGTATTGATACAATTAAGAAGACTGCTAAAAAGACAATTGTTATTACAGTCTTTGAATCAGTGTTAGCCGGAATTGTGGTTACTGTCTTTGTTAAAGCTATTTTTTGGAACTCAGTCAGTTGGAACTTTGCTTTGCTTTTAGGAGCTATTGCCACTGCTACTGCTCCGGCTTCTACTATGATGACTATAAGGCAGTATCAGGCTAAAGGTGAGTTTGTAGATATTCTTCTTCAAGTAGTCTCCCTCGATGATGCAGTTTGTCTGATTTGCTACACTTTAGCTATTGCTTTAGTTAATGGCATGAGTGGCAACAATGTTGATATTGTTAAATCAGTAGTTCTTCCCCTTGTTTATAACATTGCCGCTATTGGCTTAGGTATTCTTTTAGGATTCATCCATAGCAAACTGATGTCAGCTAAAAGAAGTCAGGACAACCGTTTGATATTAACTGTAGCTACTTTATTATTGCTCTGCGGTATTTGTGATTTACCGATGATTTCTATTTCGCCCTTGATGTGTTGCATGGTCTTTGGTGCCAGCTATATAAATTTCAAAAAAGATGATGTCATCTTTACTCAATTAGACAATTTTACTCCTCCGATAATGTGTCTTTTCTTTGTGCTTAGCGGAATGAAGATGGACTTTTCTAATTTTGCGGTCATTGGTCTTCTAGGGGTTGCCTATTTCTTCTTAAGAATAATTGGCAAATATGCTGGGGCATTCATTGGCTGTTCCTTAGCTAAGGAACCTAAGAAAGTCACCGTAAACCTCGGCTTTGCCTTAATTCCGCAGGCCGGAGTTGCTATTGGCTTAGCCGATATGGGAGCTAGGTTATTAGGTGGAACTTTAGGATCTACCTTCCTTTCAATTATCCTTTGCTCTTCTATACTTTACGAAATGATTGGACCTGGTTTAGCTAAGTTAGCTTTAATTAAGAGCGGCTCAATCAGCAAAGAAGCCATTAATGCGAATAAAGGAATTCATCGGAATAGCTTATTAACCCATTCACTTCTAAGAGAAAAAGAAAAGGCCACCTTAGTCGGTGAAGAATCACCGACTCCCGATATGACCTTAAATAACAATACTGATAAAGATGAGGTTACTAAGAATAAGCCTCTGAGCCAAGTCTAATTGTTTTTAGGAGGCTCTTCAGTCTCTACAATGCCGGTGACATCACTGGCTTTTAGGGAGAAGGCAATGCCTTGGCCCTTAGTATTGATACCGCACTCCTTAGAAATAGAAGCTAAGACGTTATCCTTTATGTCTTTAGGGACAATAATCATAACGATTTCCTTTTCTGGAGTGATGACAATACCAAAGAACTTCTCCATATCCTTATTGCCGGTGCCTCTAGCAGAAAGAATCGTTCCGCCTCTTGCTCCAGCCTTCTTGGCAGCCGACATGACAATATCAGAATAGCCATCATTGACAATGGTCATAATGATTTCAAAGTCATCACTTGGTTTCGTTACTTCAGTATCCATAGGTCTTTTTCCTTTCTTTGGCTCATCAATTCGATTATTTGTTACCATGCGGTAGACACTGACTGAAGACAAGGAATCTATATCCACCATACAAGCAACGCCTTTAGTGTAGTCAGAAATTTTGAATCTTCTGACAAGCTGATCCTTAAGATTAGGCCAGTTCTTCATTGGCATTAAAGAAAAAACAATCTGTTTGCGGTTTTCTTCAATTCCTAAGACATCATAGATTTCCTTAGAAGCCGTTCCTTTTCCGTGAGTGAGGAAAGAAAAAGCCGCCTGTGCCTTATCCAGAAGATCTTTGATTGCTAAAGCTTGTCCATCGGGGACAATCGACATAAAGAACCCGACTCTTTCTAAGTCGTGAGTCTCATCATAAGGGAAATGGGATGAAGTGATTCTTTCCAGCAAATTTAATTTCATATCGTGTTAGACTCCGTGAAATGAATGATCTGATCATCGTCAGGCATCGTAATCTGCTTTCTGGCCTTGCTGTAGATGATGTTGGTTTTGATAGTGGCATAAAGACCAGTTGCTTCAACAACGATAATAGGAAGCAAGGAAATCATAGAAATGACGCCAAAGGCGTTTTCATAAATCAAATCCGAATAATTGGCTTTATCGGAGTATAAAGAAGAAGCCAGTCCAAGAATGAAAGGCATAGTGAAAGAAGCTGCCATAGGACCAGAAGCGACCGTACCAGCATCAAATGCCATTGACGAATAAATACGGGGTACAAAGAAACTTAATAAGAAGACTAGAAGATATCCAGGAACTATATAGTAAAGTAAAGAGAATCCATAAAAGACTCGGATAACTGAAAGCATAACGGCTAAGGCAATAGAGATTGCCATTGTGAAAAGGAAACTACCCTTTTTGATTGAGCCTTCACTGACTTGGACAATCCTATCAGTTAAGACCATAACTGCTGGTTCAGCTAAAACGGCAAAGCAGCCAAATAAAGCTCCGATTACAATAGCTAAGGGGAATTCATTCTGATTCCCTAAGGCTTTGCCGATAGATAAAGCAATCGGCTTGAAGCCGGTATTAACGGCACTCATAAAGAAAATCAGACCTAAGTAGCATAAGAAGAGACCAAAGAAGACATGGATGATATCCTTTTTGGAAAGCTTTAGAATGAACAAATCATAGACGATAAAGAAAAGAGCTAAAGGCCCGATAGCTAAACTGGTTTCTTTAAGGCTTGAAAGAAGAGAGGAGCCATAGCTAGAAAAAGAAAGGCCAATATCGACAGTCTCGTTCTGATAGGACAAGACAAAATCAGGGTTACTAATAGATATGCAGATTGCTAAAATTATGACCGCAATAATAGGACCCATAGTGGCGTGAGCCACTAGACCGAATTCATCACTTCCGGATTTTGAACCTTGTCTGGTGGCAGCAATACCAGAGGCAAAAGCTAAAATAAAAGGAATAGTAACTGGTCCGGTTGTTACTCCTCCAGAATCAAAGGCGATAGCCAAGAAAGCCTTAGGAGCAATATTGGCTAAGATAAAGATAGTAGCATAAGCTGCTAAGAAGGCTACTCTCATATCCCATTGGAAGATAATTCTTAGCGTCCCTAAGACAAGAAATAAACCGACACCTACCGAAATAACTGTAATGAGTACCCATTCATTCATACCGACTTCCTGAGCTAGGATTTTTAAGTCAGGCTCAGCAAAAGTAATCAAGAATCCAATGATGAAGGTAATTCCGACCATAAAGACGATGCTTTGCTTTTTGGTCAAGGAGGAACCAACTGTCTTACCGATTCTTTCTAATGATTGATCAACGCCGATTGAGAAGAGTCCTAATCCTAAGGCAACGACCAGGGAAAACAGAAGAAAGAATAAAAGTTCTTTGGGAAAGCCAAAAGAACTTTTATCACTAGCCCACGAAAAAGCATTATCTTTTCCGGTGAAATATAGTATCAAGACAACAACCGCAATAGGAATGACGCTCTTAAAAGATTCCCAGATTTTAACAAGGAAGCTAGGGAAGACACGTTTCTGATTCATTTTTATTTCTGTCATTTTTTAAATTCAGTTTCCTTCTATAGAATGTTTAATCTATTATACAATTAAATAAAGAAAAGTACTCTTTAGTTTGATAAATTAAAAATAAAAAAGAGGGTTTCAAATCCAAACCATAATAATTGAAGTGATGGATGAAAGAATTTTTAACTCATTGAGGAAAAAACCTAGCTGATTTGATACAATAGATAAGCGTTTCTGCCCTTGTAGCTCAGCTGGATTAGAGCATCTGACTTCGAATCAGGGGGCCAAGGGTCCGAGTCCCTTCAAGGGCACCAACTAAATAAGCCTCAATGTTTGCCATTGGGGCTTTTTTATTACTGAATTAGTTTAGCTACTCTGATTCCTTCAACAGCTGATAGACCAACGTTTCCTTTCTTCTCGATAATGAAGATGTTGTCTTTAGGATAGCCTAAGGTCAATAGCTGATTATAGACAGGAACCATATTGTCATAACCGGTTGCATAAAAGACTCGGTCATAAAGGACCATGAGACGTCGGTCTTTGATATTGAAAATCACAGAATGCCTAGTGATTGTGGGGTCTTGGTAGATTCTATAGAAAGATACCCCGCTTTGGAAAAGACGAGCAGTGAATTCAGGGTTAGGTAAGCCATCTAAGTCACTTAGAAGGTAATCGTTTTTAGTAAGTATGGTAACCTGCTTATATCTATCCGATAAGAAAGTAGCCGCTTCACAGGCTTGATAGCCAGAACCTAAAATAACATTGTTCTCACCTGCAGTAACTTTTCCTAAGAATAAATCTTCAACAGGATAGACGTCTTTGTTGTCGATGCCTTTAATAGTGGGCTTATAAGGATTAGCACCATAGCCAATAATGATACGATCAAAATTCATAGCTAATATTTCTTTAGGAGTGGGACTAGAGTTGAGATGCAAAGTTACCTTATATTTCTTATATTGTCGAAGCATCCAATCCAAGAAAACAGGATATTCATTCTTGTTTTGACCATAGGTGCCATAAGGGTTGCCTATCTTATCTTCAGAATGATAGATTTCCACACTATGTCCAGCCTTTGCTAAATAAAGAGCCATAGAAGTAGCAGCTAAGCCTAAGCCAATGATGCCAATTCGAAGAGGATTTTTGGCTTTTTCGATTTTGATAAATTCTTCATTCCCTAAGAAAGGATTTACAACGCATTTAGAAGATCCAGTCAGTAAAAGACTTTCTGAGCAACCGGAAATACAATGAATACAAGGAGCGATATCTAGTAAATGGTTATTAATAACCTTATTTGGAAAATCGGAATCAGCTAAACCGGACTTGCCAAAAGCCACCAAATCACAGACTTTATCCTTTAGGCACTGTTCACCGATCCGGGGATCTGAGACATTAGCAGTTAACATAAGAGGAATCTTGAGTGATCGGCGGATTTCTTTGCAGTCTTCAAATGTGTTTTCTTTAGGCATAGATTCATAGTATGAACCGGATATTCTTTTATCAGGTGTGAAAGGAGGAATGATCATAACGAAATCAAATCCCAATTTCCCACATTCAATAGCAATCTTTTTGGTTTCCTCAAAAGTCCGTCCTGGAACAGCGGTATCACAAATAGATAATTTAATACCTATAGGGAAGTCAACTCCTAAGTTTATTCGTATTTCATGATAGATTTCCTGTACAATCCTAAACCTGTTTTCAAAGTTTCCGCCATATTGATCATCACGATGATTGTAGAAAGGAGATAAAAAGGCACCAAGAAGGTAATCCTTAGAAGCATTGAGACAAAGACCATCAAATCCGGCTTCCTTTGAGAAGTGGGTAGCTTTAACAAAGTCTCTAATAACTTTTTTAATTTCAAAATCAGTTAAAACGTTTTGCCTGATTGAATGATAACGAAATTCTATGCTTGGAACAGGGAATTTCTTATCAGTGACTGTTTGGCAGGATTCCATACCAGGCTGGCAAAAAGAAGCAAAAATTTTGCTTTTATACTTATGAACACTCTTTGTTAGTACTTGAATATCTTGTAATTTATGCTGGGAAGAATAGTTTGGACCATAAGGATCAACCTTAAAGACATTATCTAGGGAGATTTCATCAGTGAAAATAAGGCCGAAACCTCCTTTAGCTCTGGCAATAAAGAAACCTAAGTCCCGTTGAGTAATATAGCCATCCTTAGTGCATAGGTTAAGCTTAAGAGTTGGCATCACAAAACGGTTATTAATCGTCACATTTCCGATTTTGATTTTGGACTTTAAATTTTCAAACATAAGTTCCCCTCTAGCTAAAACTTGAATCAATAAATAATTTTCATCTAATACATTTAGTTGAGTAAAGAATTCCTTTACTTGATTATTTTAAGACCAAGGAATGGTCAATATCAACAAGTCTTTTACTTTTCAAAGAAAAGAATTTTGTAAAGAAATTGTGGAAAATCAATTTACATTTGAAAAATAGGAAGTTTTGGCTTAACCATAAATATACGCCAATATTATTTTTTACAATTATAGAAAAAAATAGTTTATTTATCTTATTATAACTTAAAAACAATTTATAAAGTAAACTATTAGTTTAGACAAAGCTTAAAATATGTTAATAATTACTAAAAAAAGGAAATAAATCATTGTGAATACTTTAAATATTGAAAAAATAAGCGTATATTCAATTAGACAAATAATTTGAAATCTAAATGACAATCCCTTGTCATTAGTATTGTTTTCATTATTTGGCCCTAAATTGATAATTAAATTCCACTTTTTAATGCACCCTCAGTCTTTTATAAACTGAGGGATTTTTTGTAAGCGTTTTGCAATTCTGAATTTATCGATTATTAACTGCTATTTCTTATTAAAATTTATATATATGAAAGCACTTTATCTTAACTTTTTTAAATTATTTTTAAAATTTGGAAACCCTACTAATGAAAATTTACCTATCTTTAGGATATTTTTTGCTATATATTAAAAAGATAATATTTATTAGAACCTAAAAAACAACGAGGTTAAAATGGGATTCACATCAATTCCCTTAGTGTTGGAAACCAGCTTTCAAGGCGTTAGTCTCAAGCAGTTTTTTGAACTCCTTTCTCAAAGTCCTCTGATTGTTATTACTGTTTTATTAGCTTTAGCAGTTGTCTTCATCAATGGCTGGACTGATGCTCCAAATTCGGTAGCCACTTGTATCTCAACTCGTGCCATATCTCCAAAGAAAGCCATTATTATGGCCGCCTTTTTTAATTTTATTGGTGTTATGGTCTTTTCCCTCTTTGCCGCAAGTGTGGCAGAATCCATTGCCGGTATTGTGGATTTTGGTTCGCTTACTGAAAGCTCAACTGTTTCTTCTGAGCAAGTCATCACTAATGCTAAGAATGCTTTGATTGGCCTATCAGCCGGTATGATTGGCGTAGTGGCCTGGGGCGTTCTAGCTTGGGTTTTTGGTATGCCTAGCTCTGAATCACATGCCCTAGTAGCCGGATTAACCGGTGCTTGCTTTGCTATGATGGCTTTAGGATATAACGTGTCTCCTGGTGCTTCTTCTTGGACTAATGTCGGTATTGGCTTTGCTATATCCTCAGTTGTGGGCTTAATCTTAGGCTTTTTGATTACTAAGCTTATTGAGCGAATCTGCAAGAATATAGTAAGAAGAAAGACCACTAAGTTCTTTAAGTGGTCGCAGATTATCTCCGCGGCCGGAATGGCTTTTGCCCATGGCGCTCAGGATGGCTTGAAATTTGTCGGTGTCATTTATCTGGTTTTGTTCCTTGGCACTAAAGCCTTCCCTAGCTCTAATATCGTTGCTTTAGCCGATCCGAATTCTTCCGGATTCATTATGGAATTCCTTCAGGCACCTGAATTCCTTTGGCTTCCTGTTCTAGTTTCTATCGTTATGGGCTTAGGCACCTCAATTGGCGGCTACCGTATTATTAAAAAGGTTGGCATGGGTATGGTTGATTTAGAGCCAAATCAGGGATTTGCTACTGATATATCAGCTTTTATAGCTTTAATGGTTTCTTCTTTATGTGGATGGCCGGTCAGTACTAGCCAAGTTAAAACCTGCTCTATCATTGGCGTGGGTTTAACTAAAGGCACGAAGGCTGTCAACTGGCGTGTTGCTATCGATATGTTTTTGACTTGGGTCTTTACCTTCCCTGGCTGTATCCTTATCGGTTTCCTTATGACGCTTTTGTTATTTGCCATTCCAGGCATTAGATAAATAGGAGGACGTTATTATGTTCGGTAAACAGAAGCCTAATTACTTCTTCGAGCAGTTCGGTTTAGTCATCTCTTATTCTTTGAGGGCAATGGAAGAACTCAAGAAAGGTATTCTTAACTTTCCTGATACTTCCTCATTAGACCTAAAGAATTCCGTCCATGCCATTGAACATGAAGCTGATGACATCAAGCATGAGACTGAAGAAAGACTGGCTAAGGAGTTTATGACTCCAATCGATAGGGAAGATATTTTCCTGCTTTTGGATGCTATCGATGACTTGACTGACTCTATTGATGAAATCTCTTATAAGATCTATGTCAGAAACTACACTGATTTACCTGAAAAGACCGGTTTATTCGTTGATGTCGCCTATCAATGCGTCGTGGCAGTAAATGAAGTGGTTAAGAATCTGGGCAACTTAACTAATAAGAAGATTATGGATCCTCTTATTGAGAAAGTCAGAAACATTGAGGAGCAGACCGATCATCTTTATGAGCAGAATGTCCATGCTCTCTACTTGAGAAACGGTGATTCTAATAGCCATGCTACCGTTGTAGGCGAAGATGTCTATGGCATGTTTGAGTATGTTACTGATAAGTGCCGTGATATCACTAAGCAGATTGAAATAATCATGTATAAAAACTTGTAGTCTTCTACTACAAAAAAGGCGTTTAAGAGTCTATAATGTTCATGTCATTATTGGAGGACAAAATGAGCACAATCAAATTAGTTTTAGTCCGTCATGGTGAGAGTGAGTGGAACAAACTCAATTACTTCACTGGCTGGACTGATGTCGAGCTTTCCGAGAAGGGTCTTAACGAAGCTATCAATGCTGGTAAGCTTTTAGCTCAGGACAACTATAAGTTCGATGTGGTCTATACTTCTGTCTTAAAGAGAGCTATTCATACTGCCTGGCATATCCTTGATGGTATTGATCAGGATTATCTTCCTGTCATTAAGGATTATCATCTCAATGAGAGACATTACGGTGCTTTACAGGGCTTGAACAAAGCTGATACTGCTGCTAAGTATGGTGCTGAGCAGGTTCATCAGTGGAGAAGAAGCTTTGATATCGCTCCTCCGGCTCTTGATTCTGAAGATAAGCGTAATCCTGCTAATCAGGAAATGTATAAGGGCATTGATCCTAAGGAGCTTCCGCTTCATGAATCCTTAAAGGATACTATTGCCCGTGTTGTTCCTTACTACAATTCCGTTATCGTTCCCCAGATCAAGGCTGGCAAGAAGGTCTTAATCGCTGCCCATGGCAACTCTTTAAGAGCTTTAGTCAAGTATCTTGATAATATCTCCGATGCCGATATTGCCGGTTTAAACATTCCTACCGGCGTACCGCTAGTCTATGAGCTTGATGAAGATCTTAAGCCTATTAAGCACTACTATCTTGGCGATCAGAGTGCTATTGAAGCTAAGATCAATGCTGTTAAGAATCAAGACAGCATCAAGAAGAAGTAAAAAACTTAGCCAGGCCATAAAAAGCCTGGCTTTTTTCATGCCGTATTAAGGTATAATAGTAAAAGAAAAAAGAGGTAAAACCCATGGTTATCCTAACTATTAAGGGACTAGGAGATATTAAAATTGAGTTAGCTTATGATAAAGCCCCCAATACCTGTGCTAATTTTGTCGAATTAGCCAGGAATGGCTTCTATGACGGCTTAGTTTTCCACCGCATCATTAAGAACTTCATGATTCAAGGCGGTGATCCTACTGGTACGGGAGCTGGAGGACCAGGATATAGTATTGCCGGTGAATTCAATATCAATAACCATAAGAATACCCTTTCCCATAAACGCGGCGTCATCTCCATGGCTAGGACTAATGATCCCGATTCTGCCGGAAGTCAGTTCTTTATCTGTGATCATGATGATAGTTTCCTTGATGGGCAGTATGCTTCCTTTGGCAAAGTCGTTGAAGGCATGGATGTGGTTGATAAAATAGCTTCCGTCAAGAAAGATGGAGACGATAGACCGTTAACTCCTGTCATCATTGAAAAAGCCACTGTTGTTGATGAGCCGGTTAAAACCGTAGTAAAAATCTCTGAAAGATGATTTCAGTTTTCTTTGGGTCTGACGAAGGATTATCAGAAGCAAAGGCTAAAGAGAGGCTATTAAGCCGGAATGAAGGCCGGCTTCCTGATGATTTAATCAAATATGATGGCTATAAGGATTCTGTCAGCGATTTAATCGCTGACTGCCAGTCCTTATCTCTTTTTGGTGGCCGTAAAACCATTCTTTGTACTAACTGCTACTATCTTACTGAGACTCCTAAGACTCAAAAAGGCTCCATCAAGGAAGCTGATCAGGACTATGATGGCTTAGCCTCTTATATCAAAGACCCTTCTCCGGATACGGATTTGATTATGGTTGCTAATGGTCCCTTAGGTGCTAAAAATTCTTTAGTCCAGGCTTTAAAGGATATTGCCGCCGATTTTAATAATTGCTATCTTCTCAATGAAGAAGACTACGTTTCCTTTGCTTTTAGAGAAGCTAAGGATCAAAACAAGACTATTGATAGGAATGCGGCCTTAATGCTCTATGAGAGAAGCAATAATGACTATCTGACCTTTGTCAATAACCTCAAGAAAGTCCTTCTTTATTCTGACAAAGTCGATATTTCCGTGGTGGCAAAGCTTGTCATCAAACCCCTGGAGGACAACATCTTCGAAATCGTCTCTTCTCTAGTAAGAGGGGATACCAAGAAAGCTTTAAAGACTTATCAGGACTTAAGGGAAGCCGGGAACATCCCTCTGAGTATTCTTCCAGCCATGGTCAGTCAGTTTAGGTTCATGGCCCTAGTGAAGTATTTGATAGAAGAGGGCTATGGGGATGACTCAATAGCTAAAGAACTATCAGGAAAAGGCGTTAGAATCAATCCTAAAAGGCTATATTACACAAGAAAAGACACTAGAAGCTTCTCCTACCATGCTTTTGTAAGAATCCTTAATGATTTAGGCCATATCGAGGAGGACGTCAAAGTCAGTCTTGATGATGCTGATAATCGGTTAGAACTCTTCATTGCCTTATTTAATAAGAATTATCTTAATAAGTAATTCAAAAACACGCCAAAAAAGGAGGAATTATCCTCCTTTTTGTTTTATAACAAAATAAAGATTTAAAACTACTTAGCTTCAGCAGCCTTAGCTTCAGGCTTGACTTCAGCAGCCTTAGCTTCAGGCTTGACTTCAGCAGCCTTCTTGTCTAAAGCATTGACCTTAGCCATTAAAGAAGAGGTCTGTCTAGCAGCAGTGTTAGACTTCTGGATTCCCATCTTAACGGACTTGTCAATTAAAGAAATAGCTTCAGGAAGTAAAGCTGTAGCAGCCTTCTTGTCGTTAGCGGCAATAGCAGCATTGACTTTCTTGACAGCAGTTCTCATCTGACTCTTGAAAGAAGCATGAGCCTGTCTGTTTCTCTCATCAATCTCAATTCTCTTTTTCTGTGACTTAATGTTAGCCATTTTATATCTCCTGTCTTTCTCTATATTAAGAAATCTTAACAGCGACTTAGGATTATAGCAAAGAAACCACTCTTTTTTCAATAGCTACCCTTAAAAAAGACAAACATTTTTGCTAGAATAGTGTCAAGGATGGTAATACCATGGAATATAATCGTTTTATTGACCACACTGACTTAAAGCCAGAAGCTACTAAAGCTGACATTGAGAAGCTTTGCCAAGAAGCAAAAGACAATCATTTTGCCTCTGTCTGCATCAACCCTTGCTATATACCTTTAGCTGCTAGACTTCTTAAAGGCAGTGATACTAAAGTCTGTACTGTCATTGGTTTCCCTTTAGGTGCTACTTTGATGGCTGCTAAGATCTCCGAAGCTAAGGAAGCTATCTTTGAGGGCGCACAGGAACTTGATATGGTCATCAATGTCGGAAGACTGAAAGACCACGATGACAAATATGTCGAGACCGAAATTGCTGAGTTAAAGAAGGTCTGCGGACATCTAACATTGAAAGTCATCATTGAATGCTGCTTACTTACCGATGAAGAAAAGGTTAGAGCCTGCAAGCTAGCTAAAGCTGCCGGAGCTGACTTTGTTAAGACTTCTACTGGCTTCTCTAAAGGCGGAGCCACTGTTAGTGATGTCGCTTTGATGAGAAAGACGGTTGGCCCGGATATGGGCGTTAAAGCCGCCGGTGGAATTAGAGACAAGGACACCATGATTGCTATGATTAAGGCTGGGGCCACCCGTATTGGTACTTCTCACGGTGTTGAGCTGATCAAGTAGACTATTTCTTAAACTAAAAAAGGTTATTGGATTATCTCCAGTAACCTTTTTTGTTGCAAAGCTTTTTAGCGAGGGTCAATACTCTCAAGGGTATCAACGTCGAGAATCTCGCAAAGAATAGAAGGCTCCTTTGAAGTAGACTTGAAGATGAAACGTGAGACCTTTTCGGAGACTTTCTTTTCAATCTCCTGACAATTGATTCTTTTGCCGCTATCGAGGCAGGAATTGACTTGGGATAAGAGAATATTAGTAACCTGGTTGATAACCGGTTCACTGTCCTTGAGATAGAGGAATCCACGCATCTGGATATCAGGCGAAGAGACAATCTTTTTCTTCTTGGAAGAGATAGTCAAGCCGATTAAGACGATTCCGCCATCAGCCATCTGGGTTCTTTCAGTTATAGCGGCTTCCTTGACATCACCGACTGAGGTCCCATCGACCATAACATCACCGTTTTTGACATTGATAATCTTCCTGACGACATTGCCATTATAGTCGAAGGCTAAGGCCATGCCGTTATCGTAGACGAAAGTGTTGAAGTGATTTAAGCCAATACCTAAATCAATGGCTAATTTGGCGTTATCCATCAAAAGCCTGAATTCACCTTTTACCGGCATATAGTATTTAGGGCGGAATAATGAAATCATCATCTTTAAGTCTTCCTGCTGAGCATGCATAGAAGAAACTTTCTTTCTGGTGAGAGCTAAGACATGGCAGTCAGTTCTATAGATAGTATCGGAAGCATCAGTATAAGCAACCTCAGTACCTGGAACTGAAGGACAAGCAATAATCCAGGTATCATTAGTGTTGACTTTCAGGTTTGTAATATTGCCATAACAAATTTCTTTGCTGTAATTGAATAAGGAATCACCATTGCCAGAGACTAAGACAATGACATCGTTAGGATTATTGAAAGGAATCTCATTAGGGGTGATTCTCATGGATTCGGGGATAACAATATCACCGATTTTAGCCATGGCATCAAAGAAAGGAATCTGCTCAGGATTAGCAATGCAGATTTTCTTATGGAATCTTCTAGCTAAGTTGATGACTTCCTGAATGTTATAGAAGTTCTGGCTGTAGATAGAAATAAAGGTTTTGCCAGAAGCATCTTCAATGATTTCCTTGATCTGATCAGTGATCTTATGGTTAGGGGAAGCAATTCCTGCTTTATCAGCAGCTTCTGATTCGGTCATCAAAAGGAAAGTCTTTTCGCCTTCAGAAAGACGGGCCACCTTAGGTAAATCGAACTGGAAGCCTTTCAAAGGCGAATAATCGGACATGAAATCAGAAGTATAGACAATATTTCCATAATCAGTCTTTAAGGCAAAGCCGAAAGATTCGGCGACACTATGGGTGGTTTGGAATAATTCAAAGATATGTCCGGAAATAGTTATGGTTGAACTGGGCATTATTTTGACAAAATTGGCATTATCGATTCTTCTAAATTTCTTTGCTAAGCTGGTTTTGATGATGGCAATAGTGGTTTCGGTAGCATAGATAGGAGCATTGCAGATGTTAAGTAAGTAGGGTAAAGCTCCATATTGATCATCGTGGCCATGGGTAATGATGATGGCTTTGACACGGTTAGCTATTCCTCTGATATAGTCAAAATCAGGAATAATAGTATCGACTCCAGGAATTTGAGCATTAGGGTATTTCAAGCCTGCTTCGATAATGAAGACATCATTGTTGACTTCGATGACATAGCAGTTCTTGCCCATCTCATCCAGTCCGCCTAAAGCGACGACTTTGATCGGATAATTTCCGATTTCGCTAACGTAATTGACTTTCGGTGCTTGGGCACCAGTGTTGTTGTTTTGATCCATTTATGGTTTTCCTTAATTTAAATAATTTTAGATAGGACGCTTAATCTTTCTCATTTTCCCTAAATAACTGATAGTTAAAGTGTTCAGTCCGGAGTTAAGACAGATAATAGGTGAACTAGAAAGAATCTTTACTTCTTTGACTTTAAGCTCAGAGGTTAAACGGGTTTTAAGCGCTAAAGCGTCAGTAGTATTGATATCACAGGTAATGAAGATAGTTTGCTTTGTGGGTTCTATGATTGTCGCTTTAACATGGTTAAAAAGCAAATCCATGGCAACTTTGGAGGTTTTTGCAGAATTAGCTAAAGCCATGTTGCCACAGTTATCGATATGAAGAATAGGCCTCATTTTGAAGGATTTCATTAAAAAGTCATGGGGTAAGCTTAATAAAGCCCGGTGATTGATGTTTTTGTAATCTTTTATGGAAACCCAAGTATGAACGAAGGCTATTTTATCATAGACATCAAGATAGTTGTCCATGATACTTAGGCCTTTTGCTTTATTATCAGCCATATAGGTTAAGATAAGATCCATTCCGGAACCTATGTTTAAACAATCCAAGACTTTAATAGTTCTTTCAGGGTATTCATTGATTAAAGCGTTCACAGCTGAGAAAGCATGGGAGAAATTAGAACTTAAGGCACTTGATACTGTTACTAGGATGATGTCATTGCCATCTTCTAGATAAGGACGAAGGAAATTAATATAAGATGAGGTAGTAATATGAGAAGAGCCACCCCTTTCCCCTTTCCTTATTTTGTCATAAAAGACTGAAATAGGAAGCTGATCTTTATTAGGAGCAGTCAGAAAGACTTCTTTCCCTAAAGAAAACTCCATCGGAACAACTAAAATACCATTCTTTTCCAAGTCAGCTCGTGATAGATCACAGCAGGCATCAGTTAAAATGAGATATTTGTTTGTCATTCTCTCCTCCAAAAAAAGGCATCACTAATATAGAAAGATTCCTATTGATACATATAAGTTACTCTAATATTACTAAAAAAACAATGAAGTTAAGCTAAATTTTAATCTAAGAATCAAAGATCTATATCTAAAAGAATAGGACAGTGATCAGAACCTTCGACGTCATTAAGAATTTCTGATTTCTTCACTTTAGGGAATATTTCCTTGCTGACTAAGAAGTAATCGATTCTCCATCCGGCATTGGTAGCCCTGGCGTTACGTTTGTATGACCAATAGGAGTATTTCTTTTCATCTGGGTGAAGAGTTCTGAAAGTATCGACAAATCCAATAGAAAGAAGCTTCTTGAACTCTCTTCTTTCTTCATCGGTGAAGCCAGCTGAATGATGGTTGCTATCCGGGTTCTTTAAATCGATAGGCTCATTAGCAACATTCAAATCACCTGATACAATTACCGGTTTTTTCTTC
>ENA-UOOE01000907-UOOE01000907.1-fermentation-metagenome-genome-assembly--contig:-NODE-907-length-26899-cov-16.449151_pt1 | contig 26899 bp, 28 predicted proteins | sample MGYA00245776_ERZ724021 | MGnify/ENA primary metagenome ERZ724021 (study PRJEB28704, sample SAMN03018321) | fermentation metagenome | biome: anthropogenic terrestrial biome; feature: soil; material... | reverse complement strand
TTCGTTGTAGACCATCACCACCCGCTCGTTGTGGTGGTGATCGAAGACATAGCACGGGTAGGCGTGACATTTTCCGGCATACTGGTCTCCGCCGGGTCGGTGCACCCGGCGCCGAACACGAGGAAAGCCAGCGCAAAAAGGAGAAAGAGGGTCTGTTTCATCCTGTCACTACCAATTGAAAGTATTGAGCCGAACCCGTGACGGGTTCTGGATGATCTCCACCTGGCAGTACCGCATGATCTCGGAGGGAACCTCGGTCGAATACCATGGCTCCAGGCTGATGCTCATGGGCGTTCCATAACTCCTGTATTCCATGTCGTAGAAGAGCGTATCGCTTGGCACATCGTTGTTGTCGTCGATATGCCAGCCTTCAAGGGCACAGGCGACGAGGCACCCCGGCTGTGGTTGTATGCAGTTCGATGCCCGCATTCCAGTTTTTCCTTTCACGCGTTCCAACTCCATTTTCAGTCCCCGGAGGCAGGAGAGGCACACATGTTAAGTACCTGGAATGCGTACATTCCCGTTGCCTCCGGGCATGCGGGACGTTCACCCATTCGGGCTCGCTACCTCGCGGGTGGACCCCCCGCGCATGTCGGGATACCGATTTTCGATATCCACGATGGAGAGCTCAGGCGTTCTTCTATATACCTTTTCTGTGCCGGGAAGCTAAATGTCGGGCCTTCCGGATCGCTTCCTCACCCAAAACAGGCATCCATGGGCGTGAAAATGGCGCCGCGCCGAACGGTGAAAAACATAAGGCAGGCGTCCCTCTACGTGCAGGGTGCGAGCGGCCTTGCGCCGTCGAGCGAGTAACTCCAGAGCATAAGATCTTCGAGAGTTGCCGTTTGCTCCGGAAGAACGGCCGGTCCGAAAACTCCGTAGTAAACGATGAAGTAGTCATCGTGTCCCGGGGATAGCGGCTTCTCGACAACGGTGAAATAGCCGGATAATGCTTCGCTCTCGAACTTTGTTACGGAAATGGGACTAATGATCGACCCGTCCGGTGATCCGTCGGTCTCTCGAGGGAGGATCAACTCAGCGGAAGCGACGTTCCCTGACGACTGAAGATGACTGCAGAGATCCTCCTCCGCCTGCAGGAGATCCGCACTCTCGTCGAAGTACCAGTTGACGACCAGGTACCGATCATCCGTTCCGGTATCAAGGTACACGGCATGACTGCAGTACCGGGAGAGATCCGGAAACGGGGACGGGCATCCTTCTTCAATATCGCCGATCAGGACGATATCTCCCTCGATCGTTCTATTCACGACGACTGAGCCGTTTTCCGCGTACTCATACCGGGGCTCCGGGATATACCATTTCTGCAGAGCCTCGGGGGGAGGATACCCGGGACCGATCATGAGAAGGTCGAAAAGCAGAAGGGCGCCGGAAGCACCGACGGCTATCAGGAGGAGAACGAGTGCAATTTTGCCGGTTCTGTCGGTTTCCAGGAATTCCATCGGATCTCTCCGTGATAAAGGGGGGAGGTCAGGGTCTCACCCAGGTAGCCATGGCACCCAACCAATCCCCATAGACTCTGTTGCGGATCTGAGTATCCCATGTGTTATGTATGGACACCCAGTCCTCCGTATAGTCGTGGTAGCCAACACAGGCAACGCTGTGATCACCGTAAGGTTCATCTCCCCCTATAGGCGTGCCGCCGCTCCACAGGCTGAGAACAAAGGGCCTCTGTGCATCCACTCACTTTTTACCTCATCAAACGTCATCCAGGCATCGTCGCTTGAATCCATCGAAGAATATCCATGATTCGCGCACACTTCATCGATACCGTCATCAATGTCCCAGGGCCACGTCGAGCCTTCGGGGGTAGTCCCCATTGCCGTAGCAAGTTCCAGAATCAACGGATCTTCTTCCGGAAAATTTGGATATCCATGCTAATGCGATTCCCCCGTTGTTGCAGTTGCACCTACGATAGGTAGCAGCACCGAAGCGGCCAGCAGAAGCATCAGCAATACCGGCCATACTTTTTTGGTGCGCATAATTTCCACGCCTTACACCTCCGATTTTTACCCGGAGGCCGGCAGAGCAATACCTTCAAGGGCGAGCACCACGTCCCCGTCATGGACGACGTAAGTCACGTTATCGACCGTATGCGTGAGGTATCCGGCCGGAACCTCGACGGAAGTCCTCTCGATACGCATGCAGTCGACGTTGACGAGGTAGTCGATCGTCACCTCCCCGTACCTGACGCGGACCGCGGGGTAGCACCCCGGGCCCTCCGGTTCGGCCGCGGCGGATGGCGGACAGACGACAACGACGCCTGCGATCTCGCCCCCGTCTGAAAGGACCCGGCCGACGGCGGCGTCTTCCCGGACGAGGTCAAAGAGCCCGCCGACGGCTTCGACGAACTCTCCGGTCTTTACATACGTCCCGCAGGGCTCGGGTTCGGGACCGGTGCCGTTGTCCGGGGAGGGGTAGGATGCCCGGTACCGCGCGACGATCCCGTCGAGATCGCCGGGCTGCGGTGAGGGTGCGGCCGACGGCGTGACGACGGGTGCACTCGATCCCTCTCCCCTCTGAGAACAGCCTGCTGAAACAAGAGTCAACAGGAGCGCGAAGAACAGTATCCCGGCAAGAAGCGCCTTTTTTTGAATCAGGTTCATCGTTGATAACCTTCTTTTCGTATTTGTCCTTAATTCGCGGTGTGCAATACTACTTCAGTCGGATTGGAGATGAATTCGACATTCAGCCCAGTTAACGGTGCACTCGATGCGATATATCGATACAGATTTACAGATATCGAGTTTCCATTGTTTTTATAAACCATGTCATAAAACCTTGTATCTCCTGGAACATCTGAATTGCCATCAATATTCCATCCTTCCAAAGTCACATCAACCTGAACGTTTGTAGTAGGAACATAATCCGACCATAGAGACATCGCCTCACCTGTAGTAATATCGGATATCTGGATATACCACTGACCGGAGGTGCTACTCCAGTGAAGTTCCCCTTTTAGCGTATCTCCTGTGGAAATGGTGATTCGATCGCTATGAATGTCCTGCATGCCATCTTTTAATGTCCAGCAACATCCCGTCCAGTACTGGCCGGTAATCGGCTGGTTATATTCTAATACTGGCTGTACTATTGCAGTTTCATCGGGTGTACGGATCCCATTAAACAAAAATACCGGTTCCGCGAATTCAGAGGACGGGGGGCACGTTGGAGCTTTCCAGTAGGCATCAAATTGCGTTATCTGTGGAACATTCTTGTACGCATATTCGATCCATCCATTGAAACCACCTACATCCATATACTCGTTCCTCTGAAGACTTTCGTTATACTCACGCGGCTGATCACTCAACACGGTCAGAATTAAATCACCATTATGGAAGACATACGTAACATCGTCTTGGTGGATCACGTGCGATCCAGAGGGGACCTGAGAGACAAATGTTGCAGGTCTAAAGCCACGAGGTGTGGCTACCCTTTTAGCCATAGAATCGACTGCAGATAAAATTTGCTTTCCATCTGAGCTGTAAACCCGCGTAATACCGTCCATTGTGTGATAGATAATCGAGCCGGAAGGGATTTCATGAATTGTCAGATCAGAGGTACCAGAACTTTCCACCGGACTCAGTTCAGCGGTTATGATCACTTGCTCTTGTGAGTAATCTGTCTGAAGTTCAGGTAATTTCATGCCATTAAGATTTACAGTATTTCCTTCCTCAAAGGAAAGGGAAAATAATTCTTCATCCCTCTCATCAAATACCACCGCCGGCACAACCCCCACGCTCACCAGCAGCAGTGCCAGGAGCAGGGAGAATGCCCGAATTCCAGTTTTTCTTTTCATGTGTTTCAACTCCTTCTTCGTTTACCGGAGGCAGGAGAGGCACACGTGTTAAGTACACGGAATGCGTACATCTCATTAGCCTCCGGGCATGCGGGGTTCTATCATCCGGGGCGGCAACCGGGGATGGAGGGACCCCACGAACTTTTGCAGACGCATCATCGAGGCGCCCACACCATGAGATAGACGTCGATTTATTTATTTTTTCTGTCACATTTCCGGACACGTACCCGGGATATCTTCGAAAGTGACCGGGGAGATCACGTCTCCCGGGATGGAGGCGGAGGAGAGAACCAGGTTCATAGTGGAGACACCAACTCTTGTTCGGCAAGCATTCCCGGAGATACGGTAAAGGATGATGCGCCACTCGCTGCTGCCGGGGAGGGAGACCGATGCTGTCCGAGGGCCTGCGCCGTCGCTTCGGCTCTCCCGACCGTAATCCCCAAGACGTACAGCATGGAGACGGTTGTCACAACCGGGTGAGGGGCAGTCAAGTATCCCTCCCATGTCGATGATCGCGTATGACGGGTAAAGATAGAGGATTGTCGTTTCGTTACAGATTTTCACTATCCACGATGGAGAGCTCAGGCGTTCTTCTATATACCTTTTCTGTGCCGGGAAGTTACATGTCGGGCCTTTCAGATCGCTTCTTCACTCAAAATAGGTCTCCATGGGCGTAAAAATGGTGCCGCTGCCTGCGGCGTGCCGTGCATGCCGCCGTCCGCAAAACACAATGCATAAGAAGGTTATACGCGTTATCGTCAATAGTTGGGCATGGTAGAGGAAACGGGAAGAGAGGTAGCGATGGAGAGGCTTGCCGCCGTTATCGGCGAGTGCCGGAAGTGTCCCCTCTTTGAGGACGCGCATCACGCGGTCCCGGGCGAGGGGGCAGTCGGGGCCGACCTCATGCTCATCGGCGAAGCGCCGGGGAAGCAGGAAGACCTCACCGGGAGGCCGTTTGTGGGACGGGCGGGAAAACTCCTCGAGTGTCTCCTTTCCGGGATCGGCCTCTCGCGGGACGATGTCTTCATCGCCAACATCGTCAAGCACCGGCCTCCCGGAAACCGCGACCCAGAGGACGAGGAGATCCGGGCCTGCACCCCCTACCTCGAGGAGCAGATCCGGATCGTCGGGCCGAAGGTGATCGTGATGCTGGGCCGGCACTCGAGCAGGTATATCCTCTCCTTCCTGCCCGTGGAGTTCGACCGGATCACGGAGATCCGGGGGACCGTCTACCCGGCGGTCCTCTTCGGTCACCCGGTCCGCCTCATCCCCACCCTCCACCCCGCCGCCGCGCTCTACAACCCGGCATACCGGGAGGCCCTGGAAGAGGATTTCCGGGTCGCCGGGCGCGAACTTGCGGAAGGCCGGGGGGCCCGCGATACAGGACTGAAAGGACAATGACGAGAGAGAGATCGTGCGGAGCGGTTGTTTTCCGGCGGGATACGGACCTCCAGTACCTCCTCCTGCAGTATGGGGCCGGGCACTGGGACCTGGTGAAGGGACACGGCAAGCGCGGCGAGAGCGAGGAAGAGACCGTGCTCCGCGAACTTGCAGAGGAGACCGGGATCACCCGTGCAGCGTTCATTCCGGGGTTCCGGGAAGAGATCCACTACTTCTTCCAGCGCCGGGGGCGGACGGTCTACAAGGAGGTCGTTTATTACCTGATCGAGACCCCGGAGAAGGAGGTGACGCTCTCGGACGAGCACGTCGCCTATCGGTGGCTCCCGCACGACGAAGCACTCCGGGTGATCACCTTCGGGAACTCGAAGAAGGTCGTCGACAAGGCGCACGCCTACCTCACGGCGTTGCAGAACCAGAAGCGCGGGTAACCCCCCGCTCTTCCTCACATCTTTCGGTCCTCCGGAAGTTCGCTCACCTCTTTTCCGAGAAAATAACTCACGACGGTCCGGATTGCGACGAGCGACCCGAGGACGGCCAGGTCCTGGAGCGTCGGCTCAAGGATCGTCTTCAAGACGTCGGCGGCGACGAAGAACTCGAGGCCGATCAGGATGCGCGTGGTGAACACCCACCGGATGTCGTGGTAACTCCGCTCTCTGATGCGGGTCTCCCGCGCCACGAGTTCGACGATCGCGATTACCGCCCCGTAGACGATGAAGAGCGCTCCGAACGTCCCGAGAGCCAGCCCGGCGATCTCGATAACCGTCGCTAGCACCATATGCCCGGCTGGCATATCGGTGACGGCGGACCTATATATATTTCACAGGGCGCTCTCCGGTGCCAGGGGAACGACGACCCGGAACCCGTTGTAGCGCTCGACCGTGACCGGGACGCCGTAGACCGCCTCGATGGTCTCCGGCGTCACCACATCGTGGCCTCCGGCGGCGTGGATGACGCCGTCCTTTAAGAGGATGAACCGGTCGGCGTAGCGGAGCGCCATGTTCAGGTCGTGCATCGTCATCACCGCGGCGACGTCGTGCTCTTCCGCCACGCGCCGGACGATCCCGAGGATCTCCAGCTGGTTCCGGAGGTCGAGGCTGCTTGTGGGTTCGTCCAGGAGGAGCACCCGGGGCTCCTGCACCAGCGCCCGGGCGATGCTCACTTTCTGGAGTTCTCCGCCGCTCATCTCGTCGATATATCGCAGCGTCAGGTCCTCGAGGCGGAGCATCCGGATGGCTGATTCGACGACCTTGAGGTCCGCATCCGTTACGTTCCACCCGATATGCGGCCGCCGGCCGAGGAGGACGGCGTCGAAGACGGTCATCCTGCCCGCTTCGCACCGTTGCGGAACGTAGCCCACGTTCCGCGCGATCTCCATCCGATCCGTCCTGAGGAGGTCCGTTCCGTCGACAAGGACGGACCCGGCCCCCGGCCGCAGGATGGCGTTCATGCACTTTAAGAGCGTCGTCTTCCCGACGCCGTTCGGCCCGAGGATCGCGAGGACCTGGTGCGGTTCGAGATCGAACGTGATCTCCCGGATGACCGGAGCGCTCCGGTAGGTGAAGGCCACGCCGTCGACCTCCAGGATCATCGCCGATACCCCACGAGAAGCAGATAGATGAAGACCGGAGCGCCGAGGAACGCCGTGAGCACGGCGACCGGGAGGATGTAGGGCGCGACGATGACCCGGGCGACCGTGTCCGAGGCGAGGAGGAGGATTCCTCCCATGACGCAGGAGCCCGGGACCAGAAACCGCTGGTCGTCGCCGATGATCCTTCGGACCATGTGCGGGCAGACAAGCCCTACAAAGCCGATGACCCCGAGGAACGAGACGATCACGGCGGATACGAGCGCCGCGACGACCATACCGACGTTGCGCACCGTCTCAACGCTGACGCCGAGCCCCTTTGCCGTCTCGTCGCCGGCATCGATAGCGTTGTAGTTCCACCGGTTCGCGAAGAAGAAGACGCTGGCTCCGACAACGACGAGAGTCATGATCCCGAGTTCCTGCCAGGAGGCCCGGCTGACGTCGCCGAACGTCCAGAAGACGACGGCGGCAAGCTGGGTGTCGTCGGCGAAGTACTGGAGGAACATCGTCCCTGCCGTGAAGAGGGAGGAGATGGCGACGCCGGCGAGCACCATCACCTCAGGGGACGCCCCGCGCACCCGGGAGATCGCGAGGATCACCCCGGTGGCAAGGAGGCAGAAGATGAATGCCACGATCGTCGTCAGGTAGGGGTTGTTGAGGGTGACGGCGTCGGCAACCGTCGAGTGCATCTCTCCCGTGCCGAGGAGGATGACCGAGACGGCCGCACCGAAGGCGCCGGCGTTCGAGATGCCGAGCGTAAACGGCGACCCGAGCGGGTTTCTGAGGATCGACTGCATGGCGACCCCGGCAACCGAGAGCCCGACCCCGGCGACGATTGCGGCAAGCGCCTGCGGGAGACGAATATTCCAGACGATCCGGTCCGTGCTCGACACTTCGGGAAGCGGCAGCCCCGGGTGGAGAAACGCAGTTATCCGGTCGACGGAACCGTTCACGAGGGAGAGAAAGACGTCGTACGGAGGGACGCCGGCCGCACCGACCGAGATGGATACGATCAGGAGGAGAAAGAGGAGGAGGACCCCCCCGAGGATCCAGAGGTGCTTCTTCCGCACGTATCCCATGTAATCCGCCGGGATGGCCCCGCCTGCAAAGTGCATGCCGTCATACCCTCCTGTTCACGTTCGGACTCTCCCCGCATTGCGCCCTGCTTACAGCGTGATCCCGGTGAACCCGAGGTTCCCGTACTGGCCGTTCAGGTCGCTGAAGACCGGTTTGCCGAGGAAGAAGGTGTAGATCTCGTCCGCCTTCTCTGTCGGATCGACGTCGGCAAACCGGTCGGGGTACAGGGTCTTCCCGATGAAGTAGGCGTCGGCAAGCACGGTCTCGTAGTTCGTGCTGTAGAAGTTGTACGGGAGGACACCGTAGACCCGGCCGTTCTTCGACGCGGAGAGGCCCTGCAGCGCGGCATCGTTCTTCAGTTCGCCGATCGCCCCGCCGCCTTCCATCTGGGTGGTGCCGACGTCGATGAAGATGTACTCGGGGTCCCAGTCGACGATGGCCTCTTTTGCGACATCGGCGTGGGCCGTACCGAGGCCGGCTGCGACGTTCTTCGCGTGCACCCAGAGGAACGGCGGATAGGCCGGTTCGGTTGAGATGATCCCGTGGGCGCCTGCCGAGGAGATGCCGCCGACGTAAACCGCCTTCTGCTCTTCCTCGGGGATGTCGCCGGTCCGGCGCTCAAGGTCGGCCATCGTCTCCTTGATGTAGGCGATCACCTCTTCGGCCCGGTCTTCTTTTCCGAGGACCTGGCCCATCGTGCGGAGGCCGCCGTACATCTCGGCTTTCTCGGCGTCGTTTCTGAGCGAACCGTACGGGAACGCCACGACGGGGATGCCCGTCTTCTCCTGGAGTTTGTCGGCCTCGGCGGCACTCGTTCCGTACGCCGTTCCGCTCGAACCGGTCTTGAAGATGAGTTGCGGGTTGACCGCAAGGATCTTCTCGGGGTCGTCCTTGCCCCTGAACTCACCGATCAGGGGGAGGTCCTTGAACTGCGACCCATAGGCGAGAGCGTAAGGGCGGCCTTCTATCGCCTGCTCCTTCTTCTCGATGTCGTCGACGCCGACGACGAGGTCCTGGCCCTGCAGGTAGACGAGGTAGCGGAGGCACCCCGAGCCCGAGCAGACAACGCTCTCCAGGGGCGCGGGGACGGTGACGTTCCGGCCGAAGCCGTCGGTGATCGAGGCAGTCCGGTTGGTGTCGCCCGGAGCGACGGTCGGACCGGTGGTTCCGGTGCCGGTACACCCGGCGGCGATCATCAGCAGAACGAGGGCAGCGACCATGGCGGCCGCGAGCGATCCGGTGTAGCGGAATGGTGACATACCTGTACAAATACTCGTAACATTGTTTATTATATCTGTCGAATTGGGAAACACTCGATATGATTTAACTCTCATTCGTAGCATCATATACAGGCGAGCCCGTTTCCGGAGCCGGACAATTATTATGAGCGGTCGAACCAATCCCGTGTACAGGGACACCGGCATACCGTGAGGAGGAATACGTGCCCGAGAGGATGTTAACCGAACCCGAAGGCTATCGCCTGCTGGACTCGTGCGGGATACCCGTGCCGCCCCACCGCCTGGTCGCCAGCGCCGCCGATGCGCGGGCTGCCGCCGGGGAGATGGGCTACCCCGTCGTCATGAAGGTCGTCTCGCCGGAGATCGTCCACAAGAGCGATGTCGGCGGGGTGATCCCCGGGGTCGAGGGGCCCGGGGAGGCCGAAGAGGCTTTCCGGACCATCATGAGGAACAGCGCCGCCCGCGCTCCCGGGGCGGCCGTCACCGGTGTCATTGTCGAGAAGCAGATGCCCGCGGGGCTCGAGGTGCTGATCGGGGGAAAGACCGATCCGTCGTTTGGCAGGGTTGTCACGTTCGGCCTCGGCGGGAAACTGGTGGAACACCTGGAGGACGTTTCCATCCGGGTGCTGCCCATCACGGACGATGAGATTCGCGAGATGATCCGCGAGATCGAGGGCTACCGACTCATCCGGGGATACCGCGGGGAGCCCCCGAAGGACGAAGAGGCGCTTGTCCGGGTCATCGCCGCAATGGCGCGCACCTTCGCCGAAAACCCCGGAATCCGGGAGTTCGACCTCAACCCGGTGATCGTCTACGAAAAGGGGGCGAGCGTCGTCGACGCGAGGATCATCGTCGGGGATGCCGCCGGGGTCGGGACCGCCCGCGAGAGCGTCGGGGCGCCCCCGGACCTCTTCTTCCCGAAGTCCATTGCGGTGATCGGCGCCTCCGCAAGCCCGAACAAGGTGGGTTACTCCGTCCTGCGGAACCTGCTCTCCTTTCCCGGGAGCCTCTATCCGGTCAACCCGGTCCGGAGCGAGATCTTCGGGCGGAAGGTCTACCCCTCCGTTACGGAGATCCCGGGTCCGGTCGACTGGGCGGTCATCGCCGTGCCGGCCCGCTTCGTCCCCGGGGTGATGGAGGAGTGCGGGAAGAAAGGGGTTCGGCTCGCAATCATCGTCACCGCCGGGTTTCGGGAGACCGGCGGCGCCGGTGCCGAACTCGAGGAGAGAGTAGCGGCGATAGCGCGCCGCTACGGGACCCGGATCATCGGCCCGAACTGCCTCGGGGTCATGATGCCTCATATGGGGATCAACGCCACATTCGACCCGGTCTCGCCGAAACCGGGAGACGTTGCCTTCATCTCCCAGAGCGGTGCGGTCATCACTACCGTCGTCGACTGGAGCCTTCCGGAGGAGTTCGGGTTCTCAAGCGTCATCAGCGTCGGCAACCAGGCGGACCTCGGGTTCGAGCACTACCTCCGGTTCGCCGAGCAGGACCGAATGACCCGGTCCATCACCCTCTATATCGAGGAGATCCAGGACGGGCGCGGGTTTATGCAGATGGCGCGCGAGGTCGTCGGGAGGAAGCCGGTGGTCGCGGTGAAGTCCGGGTCGTCCCGGAAGGGCAGGGCTGCGGCATCGTCCCATACCGGGTCGCTTGCCGGGAGTTACGACGTCTACGTCGCGGCGTTCCGGCAGGCGGGGATGATCCCGGTCCGGAGCCTGCGGGACGCCTTCAACCTGGCCGAACTCCTGGCGTTCGGGGGTTACCCGCAGGGAGGACGCGCGATCGCCGTCACCAGTGCGGGGGGGTTCGCCGTCCTCGCCTCCGACTACGCCGAGACCCACGGTGTCGAGATGGTCGACCTCCCCGACGACGTGCTCCGCGAACTCGATGCGTTCCTCCCTCCGTTCTGGAACCACGCAAACCCCCTGGACATCCTCGGAGACGCCGACGCCGCCCGGTTCGCCGCCCTCTTCGACGTGCTGATCCGGCACCAGGATTTCTGGGATATTGCGTTCGTGATCGCGGTGCCGACCACGCTCATCGACCCGGCGCATGTTGCGAACGAGATCGTCCGGTTCTCCCGGAACACGGGGAAGATGGTGATGGGCTGCATGCTCGGCGGCGACAGTATCCGAAGCGGCCTGCGCGTCCTCCGGACCTGCCGGGTCCCGAACTTCGAGGAGCTTGAGGATGCGTTCAAGGCGGTGGGAAGCATCCTTGCGATCCGGACCGCACGGGCGGCAGGCGAGCGGCCCGTTCCCGTCCGCGACGACCGGTGTTCGGGCGCCCGGGAGTAGCGCCCCTTTCTCCCCGGTTCCCGGAAATCTTTTATATCTCTCATCCACATCCCGGCCGTATCGGAACGGGAAGCGGAACCTGTTCTCCGGGAGATGAATGCCGATGCTGTTTGAGAAGATTAAGTCCGAGATCCTTGCTCACAACTCCTACATCGTCGGGGCGGGCGGGGAGGCGGCGGTCATCGATCCGAGACGCGACTGCCGGATCTACGCGAGCGCCGCCGGGCGCGGGAACATGAAGATCACAAAGATCTTTGAGACGCACAAAAACGAGGATTATATCTGCGGCTCCCGGGAGCTCGCCCGCCCGACCGGGGCGGAGATCCTCCACGGGTCGCGGGAGGCGTTCGGGTTCGGCACCGCTGTTCGGGAAGGGGAGACCTTCAGGGTCGGGCCGCTCGAGATCGAGGTCCTGGAGACGCCCGGCCACACGGCGGAGAGCATATCGCTTCTCCTCCGCGACCGGTCCGTCTCCGACGACCCGCTGATGATCTTTACCGGCGACGCACTCTTTGCCGGCGAGGTCGGGAGGACCGATCTTGCCGGCGAGGACCGGCGGCGGGAGATGTCCGAGTTCCTCTATGCAAGCCTGCACGAGAAGATCCTCCCTCTTCCCGCCGGGGTGATCGTCTGCCCCGCCCACGGCGCCGGCTCGGTCTGCGGCGGGAATATCAGCGACCGGGAGTACACGACCATCGGATACGAAGCGGCGACAAACCGGCTGCTCTCGATGGATGAGGAAGCGTTCGTCGAGTATAAGATGGGTGAACAACTCTACGAGCCGCCGTATTTTGAGATGATGCACCGGCTCAACAGGTACGGCCCGCCCCTCATCTACAGCCTGCCGTACCTGCGTGCCTACTCGGCCCGGGAGGTCCGCTCTCTCCTGGAGCGGGGAGCACAGATCGTCGATATCCGGTCCCCGACGAGTTTTGCCGGCGGACATATCCCGGGAACCATCAACATCTGGCGCGGGGGGCTCCCCCTCTACATGGGCTACTACCTGAACTACGAGGACCCGATCGTCCTCGTGGACGATTTCAATCTGGACCTGGGCCCTGTGATGCGCCACTTCGTCCGGCTCGGTTACGACAACATCGCGGGATACCTTTCCGGGGGGTTTGCCGCCTGGTTCAAGCAGGGCGAGCGGATGGAGAGGACCGGCACCTGGTCTCCTTCCGACCTCGCGGAGCACCTGGACGATCCTTCGGTGTATATTCTCGACGTGCGCGAAATCGGCCACCGGGAGAAGGAGGGCCACATCCTGGGCTCCCACCACATCTACGTCGGATACCTGGAAGACCACCTCGCGGAGGTCCCGGGGGAGAAACAGGTCGTCGTTCACTGCGATGCCGGGTTCAAAGGAAGCCTTGCGGCAAGCATTCTCCAGAAACACGGTTTCGGGCACGTCATCAACCTGCTCGGCGGCACCATCGGCTGGGAGGCGGCGAACTACCCGCTGGTTAAGGCGTGATCTCGCTTCAGGGTCTCCGGGTATCTCCATAGCGGCCGGCGGGATTGAACCGCCCGTTGCCGGGGTAAGAGGGTGGGGGGAGTCTCCCTCTTCATTCTTCCGGGGGTCAGATCGGAAATCTGACGTCAAACGGGGCGAAGGTACGTGCCGGTTTTGGGAGGGGTTATATGGTTTCTGCAGGGTACAGGGATTCTCCGGGTGCGCCCTCTACTCTGCGTCGCGACCTGCGAAGAGATTGTCGGCCAATCCCCGTTCCCGGCGGCGACGGTAGCCATCGCTTTCATTATCGGGACGATTGTCGTTGTCGTAAGTGTGAAGCGCGGCAGAACGCCCTGAGAAGCAGGTGGAGCGCCATACCGGAAAGCGAGAGGTATAACCTGCCGCCCGGCAGCCCTGCCCGGATGACACGTTCCCGGGCGCACCAGCCGATTGGTCTTGCCCGCCTGCAAGATCCGGACTATATTCGCGTGCCTTCCTCGATAATCCTGACATAATCCACAAACATGTACTGTTTATATCGTTCTTTCCCGGTAATCTCCTCCACGATTCCAATCTTCTCGAATTTACCCACGAGGTTGGTTGCGGCCTGACGGCTGATCCGCAACTCCTCCGCCACCTGCCCTATCGTGATGATGGGGCGGTCAAAGAGCGTATCGATCAGTTTTATCGCGTGAACTACCCCGCCCTCAAGGGCGGGGCTTCCTGTTTCATCCCCCTCCCCAGCGGGAGCGAGTCCACAGGCTCGTCGGTGCGTTCCGCACCTGAAACCCAGAAGTCATCCTAAAAGTTTCCAGCGGCTGACGATTCCTATAGTTCAGAGCATTCTGTCGCCTCCCCGCGAAAAATTGAGTGTTCTCTGGCGTCAAACCTCTGATACGGCTCCTCTCTGGGTATCGCCACGCGGGGAACGACTGCCGAAACGGCAGTCGTTCGAGAAACTCGAAGAGTTTCGAGTGAGGGATCGGGAGGTGCACCCGGCGAAACGGCGGGTGCATGAGAAGAACGAAGTTCTTCGAAAGGCATCTCCCTCCCGGCTGAGGTGTTTCGGGATCACCTCCCCATATAAGTTGCCTTACAAATCAACGGACGTTGACATATGGGAGGTTGTAACCTCTAAGTCAACCGGACGTAACTCAGAGCCCGCACGGAAATATACGTCAACCCGGATTGACGTAGCGTCGATACATTTCTCCCGGAGTACGTCGTGTTGACGTGGAGCGGTGTTTTCGCTTACTGTTCGCGCGTTCAACAATTTTGAAGCATACTCCACGTTCGAGAACGTCTTCACCCGTTTTCCCAATAACTTCGCTTGTTCCAGCGGATGCTCTATATACTCACAGGAAGGTGTTCACACCGGCATCGTTTCAGTAGTTCCAGGTCTCGTGGCTTAACGGCGCCTGATTGAGCACATCGCGATAGTGTCGCCACTGTGGCATGAACCGATCCATCAGGTCCCTCTGACCGGCCGGTGTGATTCCGCTCCAGCAGATGGACCATCTCATGGACGACAACGTATTCGAGACATTGAACCGGTTTCTTCGCAAGCTCCAGATTCAGCCAGATCCGTCGGGCCTCAATGTTGCAACTGCCCACCTGGTCTTCATTTTTTTAACCCCCCCAGTCGTCCACCGTTACCCCGAGCGTCTCCTGCCACACGTTGATCAGAGGCGGAATCAGAGCCTTGAGTTCCTTTCGATACCACTTGAGCATGACCTGTTCGCGTTTGACAGCGTCGCTTCCAGCCGGAACATACAGATCGATCCTTATCTTATTGCACACCTCAACCCGGGACGGGCCTGCACCCTCGACGACGTTCAGCAGATAGCGTTTGCCGAGGTAGTAGCGCGTCTCGCGGTAAGTGTACTCTCGCGGGCTCTGGCGTTCCTGGGCCCTGAATCGGGTTTGCTGCCGTTTGATCCACGGCAGTTTTGTGATCACCGCCAGCCGCACCACTTCGTCGTCCACGCGTAACGGCGCCGCCACCCGAATCCGGCCCTCGGGAGGGTACACCCCGAGATGCAGGCCTGTTTCCATCGCCGGATCTGCCATTCAATTCCTTTTGGCGTGATGCCGATTCGCTCATCAGGGTCAGGTTCTTCTCCCTAGTTTCTTCCCTGGTTTCGCCGGCACCGAGCCGTGGGCCTGCCGGAGTTTCTCGAGCGTCAGAGACGGCGGGAGCGTGCCCGGGTTCCAGACCTCCAGCCGGTCGGCAAAGAGCATCACCTGGATGCTGCCGTTACTGGTGTAGTCGCGGTGGGCGACGGCGTTCACGATCGCCTCTGCCACCACCTTCTTTTGGGGATCTCGTAGCGCACCGGCGCCTGCGGCCCGGCCTTCCGGGTGCCCACTGAGAGGGCGATCTTGCTGAGGACGAAATCCACCGCCGCGTCCACGAGATCGAAGACCGTGCCCTTGTAGACCAGGTAGGACGGGATCGGTTTGGCGACCTCGGTGCCGCGGAAGTGGCGCACTTGATCTCGGAGGAGATCAGAAACCGTTGCGGCTGTCTTCCGAAGAGGAGGACCGCCGCGTTTGTCATCTGCCCGTTATCAAGCAGGTTCAGGTGCTGCAACGGGTCATGGTGGGAGGCGTCGGGGGCGAGGGGGAACCGGCGGGTCGCTCTGGCCGTGCGGATGAACCACGCCATCCGTTCGGGGTCCAGGAGCCGGGATGTCCTCGAAGAACCTCCGCATCAATGCACCACATCCATAAGGGTCTCCCCCCTCCCCATATCGACCCCGTTTCGCATCATCGTACAGCCTCCTTTGCGCCGTCAGATGATCGGTTCCGGCGACCGCTCCTTCGACCCGATAAGCCGCAGCATCTCGTCGATATCGGTCGTCGGGATATCGCAGGCGTAGTTGGTGCAGACGTACGCCGTCGCCTTCCCCTCGATCATCTCGATGTCCCGGGTGAATCCGGCAATCCCGGCAATCTCCGGACTCTCCTCTTCGGCGGGGCGGAAGATGACGAGGCTGTCGGGTGAGTAGTGCGAGCGAACGGCACGGATCATCGCCGTTGTGTCCTCGGCGTCACGAATCCCGGTGACGATCACCTCAAAGTTCGGTCCCAGCATGAACTCGAGACCGGTGAGGAAGTGTGCGTGGGCGGTCGGGGCCTCGCGGACGGTATCGGCAAAGGCGGTCTTCACCCGGTTTGCCGTCTCCTCGAGTTCAAGGTTCGCCGTCATCCGCCCGAGGGCGAAGATGGCGTACATGGCCACGCTGTTCCCGGAGGGGATTGCCCCGTCGTAGACTCCTTTCTGGCGGACGGGGGCGTCCCCGTCGTCCGGAGAGAAGAAGAATCCTCCCCGGTCGCGGTCCCGGTAATGAGCGACAAGGTCCCGGGAGAGTTCGACGGCGGTCCGGAGGTAGCCGGGAGAGAACGAAGCTTCATAGACCTCAAGGAGAGCCCGGAGCATAAACGCATAATCGTCGAGGGTCGCGGTGATCCCGGCTTCGCCGTTCCGATAGCGGTGGAGGAGCCGCCCGTCGGGCCGGCGAAGGTTCGCAAGGACGAATGAAAGCGCTTTCTTTGCCGCGGCCAGGTAACCCGGATCGTCGAAGACCTGGGCCGCCTTCGCGAGAGCGGCGATCATGAGTGCGTTCCAGTCGGTGAGAATCTTGTCGTCCTTTGCCGGGCGGACGCGCTTTTCCCTAGCCGCAAAGAGTTTCTGCCGGGCATCCTCCACGAACCACGCGAGGTCCTCTTCCGTTGTCGAGAACTCATGGGCCCACGACGCCAGCGGGCGCCGCAGGCGGAGGATGTTCTTGCCCGTCCTCCTCCCGCCGGGCCGTTCCCGGTAGTTCCCCGGCTCCGTGACGCCGAAGATCCGGGAAAACCGCTCCCCGTCCTCCTCCCCGAGGACCCGGAGGACCTCGTCCTTCGTCCAGAGGTAAAACTTCCCCTCCTCCCCCTCGCTGTCCGCGTCTTCCGCCGAGTAAAACCCTCCGGCAGGATCGGTCATCTCACGCAGGACATACGCGATCACCTCCCGGGCGGTCCGGGCGAACTCCTCTCTCCCCGTCGCGAGGTAGGCCTCCGTATACGCTATGACGAGAAGCGCCTGATCGTAGAGCATCTTCTCGAAGTGCGGGACGAACCATTCCGCATCCGTTGAGTAGCGGTGAAACCCGTAACCGATCTGGTCGAAGATCCCGCCGCGCCGCATGGCGTGCAGCGTCTTCTCGACCATCGCGTATGCCGGCTCTTTCCCGGTCCGGCTCCCGTACCGGAGCAGGAATATGAGGTTGTGCGGGGTCGGGAACTTCGGCGCATCCCCGAACCCGCCGTTCTCCCCGTCGAAGACCCGGAAGAAGGTTTCGTAGGCCTCATCGAGGGTAACCTCGGAGAGTTCGCCCTCTCTCGGCGGGGTGCGGGCCGCGTTCTGTATCGCTTCAAGCACCCGGCTCCCGGCCGTCTCGAGTTCCTGCCGCTGGCTCTGCCAGACCTTGCTGATCCGGGGGATGAGATCCAGGAGACCGGTCATCCCGTAGCGGCTCTCCTTAGGGATATAACTCGCTGCAAAGAACGGTTTTTTGTCGGCGGTCATGAAGATGGATAGCGGCCATCCCCCTGTTCCGGTCAATGCGTAAGCCGCCGCCATATATACCTGATCGATATCCGGCCTCTCCTCCCGGTCCACCTTGATGCAGACGAAGACACTGTTTAAGAGTTTTGCAACCACGGGGTCCGCAAACGACTCCTTCTCCATGACGTGGCACCAGTGGCAGGCCGAGTAGCCGATGGAGAGGAAGATCGGTTTGTCCTCCTCCTTTGCTCGCATAAAAGCCTCATCGCCCCAGGGATACCAGTCGACGGGGTTATGGGCGTGCAGGAGCAGGTACGGGCTTTTCTCGTGGACCAGCCTGTTTGAAGGCGCCTCCTCCCGCACCGGTGCTCCGGGTGCTTCCGGTTCATGTCCGCGTGCCGGGTTCATACTTCTGACGTGCGGATGCAGGCTAATAAAGGTGACTCTTCCCGATGGAAGGGGGGCTCCGGATGGGACCGCCCGGAACTCTCTTCGCGTGGGTTAACCGCGTAGCGAACGGCGATACGCCCTCACGCGGAGGCGTGAAGCCCCGTCGATCGGTGCCTGTTGCTCCCCTTCGGGGAAGCCGCACTTCGCGTGGGACTCCGATGCCCCGAAGACTTTCGGCGGGATGACTCCTGACGGGAGGGTTTCTCCGGATTCAAAAAAAAGAAGAGATTTTGCCCGCGGAGTCCCCTCACTCCGCTATGGGGATCTCCTTCGTCTCCTCCGCAACCGGCTGGACGTAAGGGACGTCCACGGCTAAAAGGCCGTTCCTGAAGGTTGCCTTCGCCTTGTCGGGGTCTACGGGGCAACCGACCGCATAGGTCCCGACGTAACGGACGTCGCCGCGGATTGCATCGATGGAGAAACTGGTCTCCTGCATCTTGAAGGTGATGTCCTTCTTCTCGACGCCGGGCAGTTCAATCTCAATGTGCAGGTTCTCTTCATTCTCATCCGAGTAAGCACAGACGTAGGGTGCGACTCTCAACGCTGCCATCTCATAACCTCCTTGACGGCAACAGAGGTGCGGGTGTGCTATTTAACGTTTGTCTTTCACCATGTTCCGGTCTGTGCGCGGCAGGTAGCCGGTCGCCCCGCGGGGTGGAGGGCCGCCCTCCGGAACGGAGGTTTTATCTTCGGGCCGCCAAGTGTCATGTCATGAGCGAGCGGTTCATCTTCACCCGGCACCGCACCCGCTGCTATCATTGCGGTGAGATTGCCGACCAGGTCATAAAAGCGGTCTCCGCACAGGCACAGGTGATCTGCTCCGCCTGCGGGGTGACGCGGATCTTCGTCCCGCGGTTTGAAAACGCCGGAGCGACCGGGGTCCGCACCAGTATCGGGCGTTACGGTGTCTGGGAACTCGAGGCCGGCGCCCGGTGCAAAAATTGCGGAGTCACGGGGCCGCACGACCTCGTGATCGGGAGCAGCCACTTCACGACCCGGTGCCGGAACTGCGGCTACACCCACTTTTACCGGTTCAGCCTTGAGTATGTCGCCACCTGCCCCATCGACGATGGGGTCAGCGCTCCTCCCGCACCATGGTGATGGCCTGCTTCGGGCACTCGTTTGCGCAGACGCCGCATCCCTTGCAGTAATCGAGATCGATGTTCAGTTCCCTGTCGATGACCCCGTCCGGGCAGTACTGGGCGCAGAGCCCGCAGGCGTTGCACGTCTCCTTGTCCACCACGGGCCGGAACGTCCGCCAGGACCCCGTCTTCCCCGAAGAAGCCTCCGTAGGTCTGCTGAGCGCAAGCCTCTCTCTCATGCCCGCACCTCCTCATACGCCGCTTTAGCGGCCTTCACGTTCCGTTCGTCGGCAAACATCTCGCGGATTGCTTTTTCCGCCGACGGGAGGGTGATGATGCCCATCTTCGCGAGCGCCCCGAGCACCGGGGTGTTGAGGATGGGGCTCCCGGCGACCACAAGGTTCTGTGCGAGCGCGATCCCGGTCAGGTCGACGTAGGAGCAGGTCCCGTTGCATCCGGGGAGCGCGTGGGCGCTGTTCAGGAGGACCGTCCCATCGGGTTTGAGGCCCTGCAGGACGTCTACAACATCCATGATGCTCGTATCAAGGACGATCACGAGGTCCGGCTCGTGGATCTGACTGTAGATCTTGATCGGCCGATCGTCGATCCGGACAAACGAGACGACCGGCGCCCCGCGCCGCTCCGCCCCGTAGAACGGGCAGGCGGTTGCATGTTTTCCGTCCCGGAATGCTGCGAGGGCGAGGAGCTTTGCAGCGGTGACGCCGCCCTGCCCGCCCCGGGAGTGGATTCGTATCTCATACACGGTCGCTCACCCCGAACCAGGTCTCCTCACCGGGATGCCGGTTCCGAACAAAGTCGGCGATGTCGTTGTAGGTGACCTCCTGACCGCCGAGGCCGGCGATCACGCTGTAGGGCTCGACGCCCGTCTTCGCCCTGACGGCATGCGCAACCACGCCGCCGAAGCCGAAGGAGTAGTCGCGGTCGATCACCACGACCTCCCGGCCGGCAAGGTCGAGGTCCGGGAAGGGGCGGAACCAGCGCAGGCGCATGGAGCCGGCCCGCAGTCCCTCGTCGCGGAGACGGTCGACCGCCACCTCCGCCTCTTTGCCGAGCGTCCCCATGGCGACGACGACGACGTCGGCGTCCTCACACCGGTAATCCTCGGTCGGGCCGTAGGAGCGGCCGAACCGCTCTGCGAATTCGCGCTCGACGTCCGCGATCACGCCCCGGGAATCGCGCATCGACCGCTCGATATCCCAGCGGAACTTGAAGTAATCATTCGAGAAGGTCATGGGGCCGTAGACACAGGGGTTCTTTGTATCGACGGCGTGCGGGAGATGGTAGGGGGGCAGGAAATCGCCGACCTCCACGGTCTCCAGTGACTGCATGATGTGGCTGAGCGCGAACCCGTCCAGGTTAACCATCACGGGGAGAAGGACGCCCTCGTTCTCGGCGATCCGGAACGCCATCAGGGTGGTGTCGTAGGCTTCCTGGACCGTGCTCACAAAGACCTGCAGCCACCCCGTGTCGCGCTGGGAGAAGGCATCGCTGTGCTCCGCCCAGGTGTTCCACCCGGGCCCGAGCGCCCGGTTGACGTTCGCCATGACGATCGGGAGGCGCGCGCCCGCCGCCCAGTGGATCATCTCGTGCATGTAAAGGAGACCGTGCGAGCTCGTCGCCGTGAAGGTGCGGACGCCCCCGGCGCTCGCCCCGATGCAGGCGGCCATGGCCGAGTGCTCGCTCTCCACCGGGATGTACCGGCCGTCGAGTTCTCCTGAATTGACGTACTCCGCGATCTGCTCCACGATCTCGGTCTGGGGGGTGATCGGGTATGCGGCGACGACGCCCGGCTTTGCGTTCCTCACCGCGGCGGCAACCGCCTTGTTGCCGGTTGCAATCGTCAGCATGCGCCTGCCTCCTCGCGGGAAAACCGCTGGATGTTCCGTTCCACCTGCTGACGCATCTCGTTTAAGACTTCCTGGCTTAAGTTCTTGAACCGGCCCTGGCCCCGCAGGTAATCTTCCAGGGGTGCGGGTTTCTTCATCGCCGTCTTCGACGGGCCGCTGATCGCGAGTTTTCCGAGCTCACGTTCGTAGAGGATCCACGTCCCGGTCTTCACCGCAAGTTTCCCCATCTCGACCGTCTTCTCCGTGGGGTAGCGCCAGCCGGGCGGGCACGGCGCAAGGATATGGATGAACTTCGGCCCCTCGACGGAGAGCGCCTTCTTCACTTTCTTGTAGAGATCGATGGGGTAAGCGCTGCAGGCGGTCGCCATGTAGGGCGGGTTGTGCGCCTCGACGATCCGGTCGAGGTCCTTTTTCGGCGTCGGTTTGCCGCCGGGCGTCGTGGTGGTGCGCGCACCGAGGGGCGTTGCACCCGACCGCTGCATGCCGGTGTTGCCGTACGCCTCGTTGTCGTAGCAGATGTAGAGAAAGTCGGTCCCGCGCTCAAAGGCCCCGGAGAGCGACTGGAGCCCGATATCGACCGTTCCGCCGTCGCCTGCGTAGACGATGACGTTGGTCTTTTTCCCGAGCGACCGGAGAGCGTTGCTCATGCCGGAGGCGCAGGCGGCGGCTGCGGCAAATGCTATGTTATAGACGGGCACGTTCATCGCCGTGCCGGGGTAGGCCCCCTGGATGACGCTGGTGCAGCAGGCGGGCACGACCAGAACGGTATCGGGACCGGCCGCCTTGAGCACGTAGCGCAGACACAGGGAAGAACTGCACCCCGCACAGGCGGACGTACATTTATAGAGATACTCTTCCTCTGGAATCGCGGACACTTGTTTACACTCCTCTCATTTACCTATCTGTCATCATTTGTAATGAGGGTATTGCGGTTCCGGCCGTGATCCGCCGGCCGGCCCCCGGCAGAACGACCGGAAAAACGGGCGAGAATTGAGTTATGCGCCGGGGACCGGGACCGGGACCGGGTCGGGCGACGTCGGGGCCATCCGGGCTTCCGCATCCATCGAGCGGGGAGAGCGGGATGTGGCACTGGACAGAAGGGCGTCAACCACCCCCTCCTCGCGTCGAGGGGCTCGGCCCATGATCCTGAAGATCCGGACCGCCGTCTCCAGGAGAGGAAAGAGGCCGTTCTGGTGTATCCGGCAGGGTAACTCTCGTCGTTCCCCCCTCATGTAGCCCTGTGCACGGCCTCTCAGATCAGATGGCCCCACCGATCTAACGGCAGGTCCTGTATCAGGAACCGGTACTTGCCGCGCCGGGTGCGGGGGATCTTGCCGACAAAGCGGATGGTCACGTCCACGCCGTTTTCAAACTTTCTTCCGAGTTCGCGGAGGATGCGTTCCGTATCCCGGTAGGTATACCCCGGTTTTTTCACGATCCGCATCAGAACCTCTCCTTTCTTACTCTGGTAGAACTGAAATTGTGCAACGTTGTCGAAGACACTGGAGTGCATGTTCACCGCCGTCATTGATATGAGCCGATGATCCTTCGTCACGATGAAGTCCTGCACCCGTCCTTCCACCCTCTCGAGCAGCGGATAACTCCGCCCGCAGGTGCAGGGGTTCCCGGCCGCTACGGCAAGGTCCATGGTCCGGTATCGGATGAGAGGGCAGACGAAGTTGGTGAGGTTCGTTGCGACCACCTCCCCCATTGCTCCCGACCCTTCGACTGGCCGTCCGTCTCTCCCGATCAGTTCGACGATGCCGTATTCGGGAAAGATGTGGTAGCGGGAACTCTCCTCGCACTCCCCGGCGAGCACCGTCTGTTCGGAGTTCCCGTACCAGGAGAAGACCCGGCACCCGAATGCCTCGGTGAGCAGGTTCCGCTGCCAGGGGTAGAGGCTCTCGGACCCGCAGAGGACCGCCTTCACGTTCGGGAACGGTTTGATTTTGTGGTCCAGCATGTACCTGGCAAGGATCACGGCGGTGGACGGGTAACCCTGGATGAACCGGGGCCGGAATTTTCGGATGCGGTCGATGTAGGCCGGCATGGTCTCTTCGGTCATGTGGTGGGAGGACATCAGCAGCCATCGGCCACAGAGCGTTTTCTTCCAGAAGATCTCCTCTTTCGGGGACCCGACGATGTAGCCCCTGAGGACGACGCACCGGTCGGTGAACCGGTATCCGACGCGGTCCCACTGGGTCTTCATGAACGCCCACTCGCGTGCGCGGGACGCCCCTTTCTCGTAGTAGAAGCCGACGGGGATGCCGGTGGAGCCGCCGGTGGTGACGTATTCGAAGGCGGACTCCGGGTAGTTCCTCGCCTTCAGGTCGGGGAGGTTGTTTTGCAGGTCTTCCCGGGTCAGGAAGGGGAGGAGGGCGAGGTCGTCGAGGGTCTGGATGTCCCCGGGCACCAGGTTCCGCTCCTGAAAGACCCGGCGGTAGTAGGGGACGTTCTCGTAGGCGTGGTCGAGCAGGCGCGAGAGCGTCTGTATCTGGTAGGCCGTGAGTTCCTCGCGGCTCCATCGTTGAGACCGCCGGAGGAGGGAGTATGTCTTTCTGTAGGCGAAAAATGCGGGGAAGATCTGAAGGGCCCTCATTGTCATAGATTTCTCTCGTGAGGGAGCTTTCGATCTCCGATACTTCATCCGCAGACCTCTCGGCACTGTCGATGGCAATACACCGCATTAAGCATTTTGCTCGGAGTGAAAGGGAACCCTACCGGGAGCGCGGCGAGATGGCCGGTGTGTTCGACGTTTTGTACGGTTTAGAAGAAATTCTCCGAATACGGGAGGTTAACCAGATCTTTTCGGGACGTGCGGTAAAAATGCTTGAGAAACTCCGTAAAAAGGCTTTTTTCTGATATGACCACCCATATGTCGCCGTATGCCCCCGAACTGTTACCCTTCCAGGAAAGAAATGAGACGTCATCCACAGCAAGGAGGCGGAGAGCGACCATGCCCCTACCTCACGCATCGTCGTATATAATGATTCCTGCCGACGGAGTCTTTGGTCTTCCAGAGCCACGTCCCGGGCAGGACCCCCGTACCCCGTCCCGCGCCGCCTCTTCCGAGTTCAATGAGCCTGGAGAAAGGTATATTAGACTCTAGAGATGATGGGGGGTCACCAAAGAGCAAACGGAGTAGCGAGGAGATGGTAACGGAAATGACAATACACAGGGTTGACGACAGGGATACCTGGGACTCCTTCATCGACGCGAGTCCGTCCGGGTACCTCTTCCACAAGTGGGACTATCTGCACCTGACGGCAAAGCATACGGGGAGCACGCTTCTCCGGTATGCAGTCTATCAAGGAAATGAGCCGATCTGTCTCTTCCCGATCTTCTGCAAGCGGCTGCACGGCATAAACACCGTCTTTTCTCCTCCTCCGCTCACCGTGATCCCTCACCTCGGGTGTGTGATGAGCAGGGACTTCGATGGCCTCAAACAGAGCAAGAAGGAATTTCTCCTCGGGATGGTCGCAGGGGAGATCCGGGACGAGATCCGGAGGCTTTCGCCGAACTACCTCTCGATTACCTTTGTCCCGGGGTTCAACGACATCCGCCACTACCTCTGGGACCAGTGCGATATGCGGGTCCGGTATACCTACACCATCAATCTGGATCGAACGCTTGAGGATCTCTGGAACGACCTCCACAAAAAACTCCGGAGTAAAATTAAAAAAGAGGAGAATGCCGGTCTCCGGCTGGAGAAGAGCAGCGATGTCGCCATCCTTCACCGGCTCCTCGCCGACCGTTATCGGGACCCATCGCTTGATATCCCGCCCATCAGACTGGACTACCTCGAAGACCTCGTGCGTGCTTACCCGGATCAGATCGGGGTCTATCACCTCTACGACGCCGGGGACGAAATCGTGGGCGTGGTGGCAACTCAGGAGTATAAGCGGTTTTTGCTCTGGATCGGGACGCCCCGGCTCGAGAGCGCTCACGCCGGAAACGAGTACCTCCAGTGGCTCCTGATCCAGCGGGCAAAGGCTGAGGGCTACCGGATCTTTGAGAATATGGGTGCGAACAACCCGGACCTGGTCTTCTTCAAGTCGAAGTTCAACCCGGATCTCACGATGTACTTCGAGATCAAGAAGTCCGATTCCCTCGGAACGGTCTCCGAGTGGGCGTACCTCACCTTCGTCAAGAGACTGCTGATGACGGCGGGCAGGATCTAGGCGCCGTTACCGCCGGATCTCCGGCGGTCTGTCTTTACTCTCATCCCTTAGAGGTCACCGATCGAGATCGGGAGTTTCTGGATGAGATACCGGAACTTGCCGCCCATGGTGCGGGGGATCTCATCGACGAAGTGGACATGGACGTTCACTTCATCGCCGAGCTGCCACTGGAGTTCTTTGGTCAACTGCCGGGTGTCCTCCTCGGTGTAGGTCGGCTTTCTGACGACTTTCATGATGAGTTCGCCCACCTCCTCCTGGTACATCTGAAACTGCCGGATGTTCTCGAACGCTCCCGATTCGTAGTTGATGGGCGTGACGGAGATCAGATGCCCGCTCCGGGTCACGATAAATTCCTGGAGTCGTCCTTCGACCTTCTCGAGCAGCGGATAGGCGCGACCGCACGAGCACCGGTTCTCCGAGGCGACCGCGACATCCATGGTTCGATAGCGGATGAGAGGGCAGACGAAGTTGGTGAGGTTCGTTGCGACCACCTCCCCCATCGCGCCCGGTCCTTCGACTGGCCGTCCGTCTCTCCCGATCAGTTCGACGATGCCGTATTCGGGGAAGATGTGATAGCGGGAACTCTCCTCGCACTCCCCGGCGAGCACCGTCTGTTCGGAGTTCCCGTACCAGGAGAAGACCCGGCACCCGAACGTCTCCGTGAGCAGGTTCCGCTGCCAGGGATAGAGGTTCTCGGACCCGCAGAGAACCGCCTTCACCGTCGGGAACGGCTCGATCTCGTGCTCCAGCATGTACCGAGCAAGGATCACGGCGGTGGACGGGTAAGCGTGGATGAACCGGGGCCGGAATTTTCGGATGCGGTCGATGTAGGCCGGTATGGTCTCCTCGGTCATGTGGTGGGAGGACATGATCAGCCATCGGCCGAAGAGCGCCCGTTTCCAGTAGACCCCGCTTGAGGCCGCGTCCACCACATGTCCCCTGAGGACGACGCACCGGTCGGTGAACCGGTATCCGACGCGGTCCCACTGGGTCTTCATGAACGCCCACTCGTGCGCCCGGGAGGTCCCTTTCTCGTAGTAGAACCCCATGGGGATGCCGGTGGAGCCGGATGTGCGCACGTATTCGAAGGCGGACTCCGGGTAGTTCCTCGCCTTCAGGTCGGGGAGGTTGGCCTGGACAATCTCCTTGGTCAGGAAGGGGAGGAGGGTGAGGTCGTCGAGGGTCTGGATGTCCCCGGGCACAAGGTTCCGTTCCTGAAAAACCCGGCGGTAGTAGGGGACGTTCTCGTAGGCGTGATTAAGCAGGCGCGAGAGCGTCCGTATCTGGTAGGCCATGAGTTCCTCTCGGCTCCACCACTGGGACTGCTGGAGAAGAGCGTAGGTCTCCCGGTAGGTACGGTAGGACGGCACCAGGCTGAGCGCTTTAACGGTGAGCGGATTTGCACGAGACGCCCATTTTAGAACATCGGCCTTCATGTGCGCATCTCCCGGGTCAGACGGACATATCGGAGGATACGGGTTCAATTTTCGCCACCTCCTTTTCGCTGAAATGTACCGGCAGGTTCTGGACGAAGTAGCGGTACTTGCCGCGGGCGGTAAGCGGTATATCGTCGACATACCGAATGGCAATGGTTACGTCGTCGCCGCAACTCCTGCTTACTTCCCGGTAAAGATATTCCGCATCCTGCTCGCCGAATGAGGGTTTTCTTACAATGTTCAGGATGACTTCTCCGACCTTTTCCTGGTAGAACTGAAACTGTTTAACGTTGTCGAACGCATCGGTATCGATATTCATGGCGATCCCGGAGAGGAGATCTCCTTTTCCCGTCACGATGAAGTCCTGCACCCGCCCTTCCACCCTCTCGAGCAGCGGATAACTTCGCCCGCAGGTGCAGGGGTTCCCGGCCGCTACGGCAAGGTCCATGGTCCGGTATC
>ENA-UOOE01000906-UOOE01000906.1-fermentation-metagenome-genome-assembly--contig:-NODE-906-length-26920-cov-14.551349_pt1 | contig 26920 bp, 29 predicted proteins | sample MGYA00245776_ERZ724021 | MGnify/ENA primary metagenome ERZ724021 (study PRJEB28704, sample SAMN03018321) | fermentation metagenome | biome: anthropogenic terrestrial biome; feature: soil; material... | reverse complement strand
CATTTTCACCACGCTTAAGTAAAATCGTCATTTTATCACCTCAAAATTAAAAAAAATTTGATTTAAACAGGCTGACACGTTTTCTCTTTGTATTTTAACATAGGTTTATTATATCATTATTAAGAAAAAACACCACTGCTTTGATCTGATAATATAAAAACACTCATCTTCCTTTTTAATTTATAGGAAAATGAGTATTTCTATATTATCACTTTAAGGCTTCAATACCACTTTTATTGCTTCTCCTCTTCTCGTAAGTTCTATCGCTTTTTTTATTTTTTCTAATTGTAAATTTTATTGGACTTATACCGGTATTAAGATATAAGTCCAATAAATAACCTGACCTGTAATTTAGATATCAAAATAGTATACAAAACTCTATAAAATATGATAATATAGAAAGTATAAAGGGGTACTTTTGATTGATAACTTCGGGCCAATGAAGATCCTTCGAAAGTATTTCCTTTTTTAATATACTATTAACCATTTGATACCTCCTGTACAGGTTCATCAAAAAAACTGTTTAACAATCTTTCAATGTCAATAATAGATTTCATTTTATCTAATTTCTTCATCAATTCTTTATCTGTTATCATTTGTACAAGTGTACTTAAAACTCCCACTTGTTTCTTCGGATCTTTTACTCCGAGCACAAACACAAAGTGAGCTTTTACTTTTTTCTCCGGTTCTCCCATATGCTCAAATACAATCGGAGACGACAGTCTTATAAAAACAATGCAGGCTTCATTGATGTATTCGGCATCCGTATGTGGAATCGCAACACCATATTTTTCGGTCATTAACCCTGTAGGATAAACTTTTTCTCTTTTTTTCAAAGCTTCATAAAAGTCTGATTTTACGTAGCCTTCTTTATATAATTTTTCACTAACTTCTGAAAATAATTGATCTTGGCTTTGAAAACTTTTATCCAACCAGATTAATTCCCGTTTAAAGACTTCCTCCTTTTTATACATTTATAACCCTCCTAAATTTACCATTCTACAGCTCATTTTATATTCTTTTCAATGTCTTGATACAATTTATCCATTCCCATCCAAGGATACAATAGGCATAATCCTTGAATTACCGGCAATTTTGTCTGTATCGCTGCCGTTCCTGCTGTAACAACCATATCCATCTTATCTTCAAAAATAGATAAATCTTGAGTTTTATAGGTATTTACAAATTGCACGTCAGCATTTATCTCTCTTTGAGAAAGTCCGCTTTTTAAATTCTGTATAATCTTTGCTGCTTTTTCATCTCGTATTCCACCAACAAGCAATATTGATACTTTTTTCATGTCATAACTCCTCAATTAAATTCTTTAATTATTTCTTGTGTCCTACTAATTCCAATACGGTCAGCTCCTGCATCAATTAGTTTCAGGCATTCTTCTAAGGTATGAATACCTCCGGCAGCCTTTATCTTCATCTCTTTAGAAACCGATTCTTTCATTAAACGAATGTCTTCTACAGTAGCACCCCCCGGAGCAAATCCCGTTGATGTCTTTACATAAGCTGCACCTGCCTCTTCTACTAATTTAGAACCCAGTGCAATTTCTTCTTTTGTTAAAAAACAATTTTCCAGGATAACTTTTACAATACAAGGAGTTGCATTAACAACTGCGTTGATATCATCTTTTACTTTATCTACTTCTCTGTTTTTCAATGCCCCTATATCAATAACCATATCTAACTCAGCTGCACCCTTGGCATACGCATCTTTTGCTTCAGCAACTTTTGAAAAAGTGGTATGTGCTCCTGAAGGAAAACCAATAACTGTTCCGATTTTAACATCTGTTCCGTGTAATATTTCATAAGCCAAATCTAAATTACAAGGATTAATACATACTGAAGCACAATGATTTTCCTTTGCAAAATGTAAACCTTCTAAAACCTCTTGTTTAGTTAATTGTGGCTTTAATAATGAATGATCAACATGTCTTAAAAATTCACTTTTAGTTAGTTTCATGATAATATCTCCTTTTCTACTAATATTTTTTAATTAATTAATATGAAATTTAGAACAACGAAAACAATTTAACAATAATCCAAGTTATAAAATTGGCACGATCCAAATTTCCAATCTGGGATGCACCTTCCGGTATAGTTACTCCTGCAGTTAGCGCCATCTTTGTTTCGGCAGGTGACAAATTTGTAGCAAATAACAGCACAAGAGCCATTACCACTGTTCCTATTATCAATGAATGAATAACATTGCCCTTAGACATAGCGGTAATCAAGCAAACAAGAAATGGTATTACTGCCAAATCAGCAAATGGTAAAATTTGATTCCCCGGTAAAATTATTGCTAAAAAAATAGTAATCGGCACTAACAACAAACCTACTGCAATAACGGAAGGTTCTCCCAAAGAAACAGCGGCATCCAGACCAATAAAAATCTGGCGGTCACCAAAATGTTTAGCCATAAATTCTCTTGCCGCTTCTGAAATTGGAATTAATCCTTCCATTAGAACCGCCACCATTTTAGGCATCAAATACATAACTGCAGCCATTGCGATTCCCAATTTCAATATACTAGCCGCATCTAACCCTCCTAATATTCCTAAAGCAATTCCGATAATTAGCCCCATTGCCATAGGTTCGCCAAATATCCCGAATTTTTTTCTAATCGTTTCCGGATTGGCATTCAAACGGTTAATCCCCGGTATATGATTCAGCAGCCAATTCAAAGGAATAACGATTGGTAAAAATCCCAAAGCCGTCAAATGAGGGAAAGATATTCCCGGCATACCAAAGTAATTCTCCACATAAGGTTGCGTATAATCAGCTAATAACAAAGCAATGATAGCCGCTACACTGGCTGCCACAATTCCCATGACAACACTTCCGCTTGTAGCCGTTACAGCCGCACCAATAAATGAAAATTGCCAAAAATTCCATATATCAACATCCATTGTTTTGGTAAGCTTCAGGCTTAACATAATAAAATTGATTATCAATACAATAGGAATCATTAACCCGGCCGCAACCCAGGCCCATGAAATAGAAGACATTGCCGGCCATCCGATATCGATTATTTTCAAATTCAGGCCTAATCTTTTAGTCATGGCTTGTGCTGCAGGTCCCAATTCCGATGTCAATAAATTGATGACCAAATTGATTCCCGTGAATCCAATTCCTATTGTAACTCCGGATCTAAAGGATTTTGAAAGACCGGCTCCCATTATCAACCCAAATACAAAGATGATAATAGGTAACATAACTGCTGCTCCCAAACTTAATATCCAATTTAACGCCGCCATTTTATTTCCTCCTTTATATTTTTATATTTAAGGAACCTTATGTCCCTTAACTGCTGTCCAAATCATAAACCATTCTTCAGGTGTCAATTTATATTTTAATGCACTAACGGGCTTTTTTACTAAACCGATTTCTCCTGAACCAGTAATTGGTATCAATTGTGCGGGATGTGATAACAACCAGGCAAAAGCAATTTCATCAATAGACGATGCTCCGACTTCTTCCCTGATAATTTCCAACGTCTCACGTAACCGAATTTCCTGTTCTTCTGTCCCTGTAAAAATTCTTCCTCCTGCCAACGGTGACCAAATCATTGGGTGAATTCTTTCTTCCAAACATAAGTTTATAACCCCGTTTTCCATATTTCCCATATTTAAAGCTGAAAGTTCAACTTGGTCTGTAATTAAAGGAACTGTAAGATATGATTTTAGCATTCGAAATTCATCTGGTAAAAAATTAGAAACTCCAAAACTCTTTACCTTACCATCTTTATATAATTTTTCGAAAGCCTTACCTATTTCTTTTGGGTCCATAAACGGGCTTGGACGATGCAATAATAACGTATCAATATAATCTGTCCCCATATATTTAAGTGATTTTTCTACTTGCTGAATAATATATTTTTCACTATAATCATAATATTTCACCCTTGCAGCAGCAGATTTATACACAATTCCACATTTGGTAATAATCTGCATCTTCTTTCTTAAATCCGGTCTTTTCTTCAGCGCATCTCCAAATTTTTTTTCTACCATATAATTTCCATAGATATCAGCATGATCCATTGTCGTAATACCTAAATCCAAACATTCTTCAAGAAATCGAATTAACTCATCATCAGTCAAATTCCAATCTAAAAGCCTCCAGAATCCGAGAGCTATTCTTGAAAAGTATAAGTTGTCCGCCATCTTTATATATTCCATTTCTATTCCTCCTATTTTTCTACAATATGTTTTAATTTAGATACAACCTCTTTATCTGTTGCTTCTTGATTTACTCCGGTTAAATAACTTATTGCAAATATTGAAGGCGTTTTCACTGTATTTGGTACTCTTGTACTCGAAACTATCAAATCATAATCAGGTGCTAATTTTTCAACTTCTACTATTTTGACTTGTTTTATTGATACGTCTATTTCATTGTCTTCACACAGCTTCTTTACCCTATTTGCAATAACCGTACTTGTTGCAATGCCGCTACCGCAGGAAACAAGAATCTTATAGGTTTTCATTATGTCCACCTCCTTTCAGTTGGGTATATATTTTTTAACAACGTTTTCTTTTAAAGAAAGCATTGTCAAAAGCTTATTGAACTAAAAACTTGGCCGTATCCTTGTCCGTAATCAAAACATTAATATATCCGGCTTTCAAAGCAACTTTTACAGCATCATGTTTTTCTTCGCCCTCCACTATACAAATTTTCAGTGGTATATTTTTTAAATCACTTTCACTAATACCTACACTTCTATCTGTTATATTCTTACAGCAAATGTTTCCATCCTTGTTTAAAAACGCTATAGAAACAATGTCACAAACAGCACCTTCATCTTTCAACTGTTTTAAGCCATCGTCCGAGAGATATCCTGATTTGCTTAGACTACTATCCTTTACTAAAGGTGAACCTAAGCTAAATAAAGCATAATCAGCGCGTTTAGTCTGATTAATAACTTCCTTAATGTGCGTATCATCCATTAAAAGTTCCTTTTCTTTTTTACTCTTAACTAATGCAGGAGCTAATAAAGATAATGAATTACATCCCGTTTTTTTTGCCAGATTAGAAGATATTGTTGTCGCATGCATATCAAGCTCACTTTTGCCGTGTCCCCCTATAATAGGTGAAAATAACAATTTCATATTGGACATATCTTGAATAAAATTAGATACTCTACTCATTGTCGATCCCCATCCAATTGCAATTGTTGAATTTTTAGTTAAATTGCTTTCTAAATAATAAGCAGCAGTACTGGCAACTTGGTTTTTCATATCATTATTCATTGAACTGTCAACAATAATAGTTTCCTTTAATTGATATTTACTATTAATCTCAGATTCCAATTCTAAATATAAACCGCTATAATCAATAATAATTCGGACAATGCCCATATCCTTTGCTTTTTGTAAAGAACGTGATATTTTCATTCTTGTCAAGCCTGTTTTATTTGCTATTTGTTGTTGTGTTAAATTTTGTTCATAATACATCTGACATATAGTCGTTAAAATTCTCCGTTGCATATCCATTTTCATCAATCACCTTTCTTTTTGTTCATTTGAACATATAGTGTTCTTATGAACAATTACAGTATAATATAGTTATTTTATAATGTCAATAGGTTATTAAAAAATATATAATTTATTTTTTCAAAAAATTAAACCATTATAATCAAAATAGATATAATGGTTTAATCTAAAAACTGGCAATATAATTATTTTATTTTTGCGCTACTAAAAGTACTGTTGCAGCCTGTTGCCACAATTTTTCTACTCTTTTAAAACCGGCTGTATTTAACATTTTTATCTGATTATCAATTGTACAAGGAGTATCATAGTGATAAAACCCTCCCTTAATTCCCATTTCTGACCGTAACCGTTTGTTTTCAGCGAAATAAAAATCCTCTTCTTCTTGCGTATTTGCCATATAATCACATTCTATATATAAACCTCTCGAATTTAATGATTTGTAAATTTTAGTATAGAGAATTGTCTTCTCCTCATGGGAAAAATGATGAAGAGTCTGAAAAGAAATTGCCGTATCAAATATTCCGATACCAAAATTATAGTCAAAATAATCTGATTGAATCAGTTTGACTTTTTTATTATTGTACTTTTCTCTCAATCTATCAAGCATACCTTTTGACAGATCAATTCCTGTTACCTCCACATCAGGTAAACGTCTGAAAATCTTATCTAATTCCAGCCCAGTACCACAGCCTAAATCCAACAACTTTTTCGTACTGTCGGGAATTTGTTCCGCCATTCTTTTATAGCCCTCCCTGCAGCCTTCCACCTCATTTAACATATGGTCATCATACATATTCACACGTTTATTAAAAAATTCATCCATTTTTTCCAAATCCATGTATATTCCCTCTTTCTAAGTCCATATTGAACTAAATAATTATTACCATGGAATAATAGTCAAATTAGGCCATTTATTATGCCATTTGTTCACTTTATTGTTATAAATCTCTTCGGTTATCTGTACTTTATTGGCCCGGACAATCCCCCCAAACAAGTCGTTAAGTCCAAAAGGCGCATACACCTTTAATCTGTCCTCCTCAATTCTTAACCCTATAGATGTAGCTGTTGTAGGCCATGAATTTATTGATTCTTCAAGAGAATTGTATGGTTCAATTTTATACCCAAAATGATTTTCATACCAAAGATGAACTCTTGCTTCATTTTTAACATCAATAGGGATTTTAATGTCCGAAAAAAGAGTATTCACTCGCTGAGCCATTAAATTTTCGGTGGATTCTTCTAAATTTAAATCGAAATATACAAAATCTATATCACTTATTCCATAGTCAATGGGATTATCGGAAAGAAAATTCCAAACAGTTTGAGCAATACATCCGGCTCCTATATAATAATCTGTAATATTTAATTCTTTTGATTTTATTAAGATTTTTTTCAAATTTGAATTCAACATGATAATATTTTCAAGCATATTAATTTGTGTAGAAATATCTTTATTTAATCCGTCAAATTTGTGAAGCATAAGATCCCTCCTAAATATATCTCCATTCATATGTTCCGCCTAACTCTTCCATAAATTTTTCAATTGACGGAAGCCGATCCTTTTCCACACCATTGATAAATATAATTCTTAATTCCGAACCCCCTACGGAATAGGAATTTACGGGATATGACTGTATGAATGTTCTCCTTATACCCTTTAAATACTGCTCGTCCTCAAAAGGCGTATAGTCCCCGAGATAATTTAACGAAAAAGGTGAAAGTATATAAATATACTTTGTGAACTCTATATCCCCGTTTAGTTCCTTTAATACAATATTGTCCTTTGAAAGCTCGGCATCTGTTTCCAGATATTTTTTATAATAATCAAATTTAGAATTTTTATGGGAAACGCCATTAAAAGTACAGGGAATCTTGTCAACAAAATTTCCTATGGTATTATAATATTTATATTTCTCCCATATCCGTTTATTGCTCAATATTCCTAGAGGAATAGAATCAATTTCAAACTGGATATACAATATCTTTGATACAATATATATTGCAGTTTCAAGGATCGGTTTGAAATCAGAATTGTATTTTATCACAAACGGTTCGGAAAATCTAATAGGACTTCCTGTTGTATAGCAGGGATATTTTTTGTAAAATAAGTCTGCTGCTGCTTTATATTCCTTTAAGATTAAAGATTTGTTGAATATCTCAAACTTCTTTTCTTTGTCACATAAAAGGATTCTTCATCAGTGTGGAGTACAATCTCTTCCGTCAATTCCGTATCATATTTAACAATCATCGAGGGTTTAGAAAATTTGTTTTTAAGGTCTATATTCATAGAACGAAGTGACAACTCCTCATTTTTTTGTATCAATTCACATATTTCTTTTACAGTAGGTCTATTATATATCTCACCTATGGGTATATCAATATTTAATTCTTTATAAATTCTGTTTGACAATATGGACGCCTTCAACGAATGCCCTCCCAGTTCAAAGAAATTGTCATTTATTCCTACCTTTTCTGCTCCCAATACTTCTTTCCATATCTTGACTAATTTCTCTTCCGTTTCATTCCTCGGCTCTTCATATTCATTTAGGTTAATTTCTATTTCAGGCTTTGGAAGAGACTTCCTGTTAAGTTTTCCGTTGGCTGTCAGAGGCATCTTTTCCAGTTTCATAAAATATGAAGGTATCATGTACTCCGGTAAGCTCTTCTTTAGATAACCCCTTAAATCCAATGTAGCGATATCTTTATCGCTTACCACATAGGCACATATATATTTTTCTCCTTCATCTTCTCTTGCTGTGACTGCCGCTTCTTTTATGTCTTCATGTTGTAACAGCCTGTTTTCTATTTCTCCCAGTTCTATTCTGAATCCCCTTATCTTTACCTGATTGTCTGTTCTCCCTAAATATTCTATGTTTCCGTCAATTCTTTTAATATTACTCCGTTACTCCAGCCGTCGTATATAATATGATGGCTGCTTACAATCATCTCATGAATATATTCGTCTAATTTACACAGATAAATTCTTAAAGTTTCTCTTGTTATATCTATTCTGCTATTTAAATCATTCAGTTTAATATTTTCTATTTCACTGTATTTATCTAATTTTTCCGTAAGGTCAATGTAGTTAATAGGTACTTTATGTTCTTTAAGGACAATTTGAACAGGCTTGTCTATTCCCTTCCATCTGAAAACCGTCCTTAACATTTCGTTGTTATCTATTACATGTTGCCATGATTTCTGTAATAAATTTAGCTTTAAATCTCCTTTAATATTTAAACTCAGCTGTTCATGATACATAGGGCTGTGTTCATTGCTGATATAATGGAACAATAACCCCTGCTGCAAATCCGTTAAAGTCATGATATTTTCTACATTATTCCTATCCAATTTATTTTCCGTTTTCAAAAACTCACCCCACTTTTAATATAAATTGTCAGAAATACTGTCAAATTCCATTTTGTATTACATTATAACGCCAATATATACTATATTTTCTAATTATCATACCATAAATTATCAAAAAATAAAATACTTACGTAAAGACAACCACATCAGCTAATGCCGATAAGTGTTAATTCGGGACAAATATCTAAAAAACTGCCTTCTTATGGGAAAAATGGTGTATAATATATATGTACTTTTTATTTTAAAGAAGAAGGGTATTTGATATGTATAATATTTCCAGGAAAAATGTAGTATTTAAAAGAGAGAACCAAAATATATTATATTTTAATAGTGCGTTTCCTTCAGGTGACCAATATGTTGATAGGGGAAAAGCTTTCTTATATGAAGGCAATGGAAAAGAAGGCATTGTATTTATACATGGTTTAGGCAGTAGAAATTTTGAATACTTAAAATATTATCCCGAAAATTTAGCTAAATACGGTTATACAACCATAATGCCTGTATTGCCTTATCATTTTGAAAGAATGCCGAAAGATAAAAAAATAAACTTCCTATCCGGTACTGCAGCTGATATCGAAAAAAGATTTTATCAGTCAGTTGTAGATATTCTATCCTGCGTTGATTATTTGGAAAATATGGGCATCAAAAAAATACACATTATGGGATTTAGTTTCGGAGGTATGATAGGGACAATAGCCAAGGCTTTGGATAAAAGATTAGACAAGGCTGTATTTATTGTATCCGGAGGCAATTTTTTATATATCACTTGGGGAAGTGTTGCAACCAAGGTTTTGAGAGTACGTTATGAAGATAAGGGAAGCTGTAGTATAGAAAAATGTCGTAAACTACATGAAACTTTTGATGAAGAAGCAAAAAAATTCAATACTATAGATGATTTAAACAAACTGCCCATCTGTTTCAGATACGATCCATCCTTGTTTGCCAAATTAGTAGATACGAATAAGGTTTTAATGATTAATGCCATCTTTGACCCCTTTATTCCCAAAAATGCTTCCAAAGATTTATGGACTAAAATGGGAAAACCCAAAAGGTATATGCTTCCTTCCGGGCATTTAACTTCTCATCTGCTGTTTAAAAAATTTATATTGAAAAAATCCGTAGAATTTTTAAAGTAAAAAACTTTCTACAAATGGACGATTTGAAGTGATTCCGTGTGATTCTAATTTTCCGCTTCATATTTCCGTATCAATTCAATTATTGGTTTCAAATTGTCTTTATCCGTCCAATCATGGTTAGAACCGATTGCCTGCATTAAAGCAGCTTCCCATGGTTCATAATTCTCAGGGTTTTTCTTTGCAACAACCTTTTTTAGCATTCCGCATAACATGCGATCTTTCCATGACATACCTGCCTCATTCCATGCTCCCCTGCAATAAAAGCAAGGTATTCCGGCAAGTTCATCTTTAAAATTATGCTTTCTTAAAGCCTCTATAGCTTTTTCGTCATAAGGAGATGCACCTACTGCAAATGCTACAATCTTTTTGTTTTTCAACCTTTCGTAATACTTTTTAAGAAAGGAAATACCTAAAATACCTGAAGCATAAATACCTCCGCCAAAAATAATAATATTATACTTTTCAACCTTATCTATTGTGGCTTTTTTTGTTTCAAGCAAGTCACAATTCAATTCCTCCGACAACCAACATGCATATTTCTTGGTGGCTCCATATTTTGAACTATAAATTATAATTGTATTACTACTGTCCATATATTTTCTCCTCTACCCACGAACTAAATTCTTTATAGAATTGATTAAATAAAATTATCATTTACAAAAATAATAAATTTCTTTATATCCGTTAAGTTATACTGTAAAATTTCATATATTATTTCTTTATCTATTTTTAAGTATTCATGAGATAATATATTTCTAAGACCTACCATATTTTTATAGATTTTAGTTTCTTTATCCTCTAAATATTTTTTATTATTTAAAATTTCAAATGCATCTCCAAGAGTTTCAGGATTACCCATATTATTATCTACTACAATATGAGTTGCAATATCAACCATCATATTTATAGCTATAAATAGATTATATTCTACAACATCTTGTGCAATATCATCTTTTAAAAATTTTTCTAGTGGCAAATTTTTATATCTTTCAATTTTATTCAACGAAGCTGACAATTGATTGAGCCTTTGTTTAATTACTTCTATATTAACCATTAAAATCCACCTCATTTTTTAGTCTTTCAATAGTTTTCTTATAGGACATATCTAAATATCTTTTTATATCATTGTATTCAAATAATGTTTTTACTTTATAATTGCTTTCAATGGTTCTATCTCTTGTAAACAACAGTATATTATTTTTATAAATTTCATATTTTAATAAAGGGGTAGCAGCATTTAATACTACCAAATCAACTTGTCTTTTACATATTTTAGTTAAATCCATTCTTATTTTCAAATATTCTTCTATGTTCATCTCTTCTTTCAAATATATTCCGATATCTACGTCACTATCCGCTCTCATATTTCCTTTGGCATATGATCCAAAGATATACGCAAAAAGTATATTTTCATATTTCATTAATACATTTTTACATTTCTCAACAATATCCATATATTTTCTCCTCTACATTTACTCATTTATTTTCTCACAGAATACTTTAAATACTCTGCCTATAATATAATAGCTGCACGGCAGCAGCACAAAAGAACCGTCCCCTCGTGTCCCCTTGTGTCGTTATTTATATCTTAAGCTTGATAAAATTTTGAATTCTGTTTGAGAATAAGTCTCTTTCTTTTCTTTATGGGGAAATGTGCTTTCAAATATATCAAACTCTTCTTTTTCTGCTTCAAAACTACTGCTTTCCACAAATCTTCCCTTTATCCCCTGTAAAGCTCCGGGCTTGAGTTCCAAGGCCATCAAAGCTACTGCATACATTCCGTCTGAAGTTTTAATATTGTATCTTTCGCCGCATCTAAATCCAAACCTGCTGTAGTATCTGGGATCTCCATAAATACACACGGCTTCAAATCCCATGTCCTTTGCCTTATTTAACGAATACCTGACCAATTCGGAACCGATTCCCCTTTTCTGAAAATCCGGATGTACGCTTATAGGTCCGAAACAAATCACCTTATATTTCTCTCCATTATCATTTTCTATGACCCCATGAGTATAAGCAATATGCCCCAAAATCCGTCCTCCAACTTCTGCCACAAAATCAAGCTCAGGAATAAAATCTTCGCTATTCCTGATATTGTGAAGAATAAAATGCTCATCGCAGCCGGGAACATGGACATTCCAAAAGGCTTCTCTCGTTAACATTTCAACTTCTCTGCAGTCATTTTCTCTTTCAAGTCTTAATTTTAAATTTTCCATTATCCTTATCTCTCCATCTGCTCTTTAATTTTAATACATTTTTACAAAAAATTTTCTTGTCCTTGGACCGTCGAATTCACAAAAATAAATACCTTGCCATATGCCTAATTTCATTCTTCCTTTTTCTATAATAACAGTACATGAAGAACCTATAACAGAAGCTTTTATATGAGCGTGAGAATTACCTTCCCTATGAAGGTATCCTCTGTCTTCCGGAAAAGCCCTTCTTAAACCTTCCAGTATATCATGGACCACATCGGGATCCGCGTTTTCATTTATTGTTACCCCGGCAGTCGTATGAGGAACAAATACGGTAACAAGACCTTCTTCTATACCACTTTCCCTAATATCATTTTCTACTATATCCGTAATATTAATCATCTCGTCGGATTTATTTGTTTTGATTATATGTTCCAATTTATCCACTTCCTTTATTATTATATTATAATATTATTTAATCTTTTTTCTTTTCTTGAATTTTTCTGTACAACGTTGCTCTGCTTATTCCCAAAGCCTTAGCGGCATTTTCTTTTCCCTCCAACGTATCTCCGTATTTTTTCAATGCACGGTCTATGTACAAAGCTTCCACTTCCTTCAGAGGTCTTATTAAGCCATATTCTGTCTCCGTTGGTTCCTCCTCATAACTGAATTCCCTTGGCGGAAGATCTTTTATACTTATGAAGTTTCCTTTAACAATATTTACTGCATATTCAACGGTATTTTGAAGTTCTCTTATATTACCGGGCCAACTGTAATTATACATTAACTCCTTGACATTATTATCAAAGCCCTTAATATTTTTGTTCAATGCCTTATTGTAGGTATTTAAAAAATAGTCAAGGAATACCGGAATGTCCTCCCTTCTGTCCCTCAGTGCCGGAATAAACAGAGGAATAACATTAAGACGATAATATAAATCCTCCCTGAACTCACCTGTTTTAACCATTTTACTCAAATTTTTATTTGTTGCAGCAATTATACGTATTTTTACAGGCACATCTCTATTAGAACCAATCCTTTGTATTTTTCTTTCCTGTATAGCTCTTAAAAGTTTAGATTGAAGATGTATAGGCATTTCACCTACTTCATCAAGAAAAAGTGTCCCACCGTTTGCCAATTCAAATTTTCCTATTTTGCCGCCTTTTACAGAACCCGTAAAGGCTCCCTCTTCATACCCGAAAAGCTCACTTTCAAGTAAATTATCGGGGATTGCCGCACAATTTACGGCTATAAAAGGCCCTTTCGATACATTACTTTCGCTGTGTATAGCTCTTGCAAACAGTTCTTTGCCCGTTCCACTTTCACCTTGTATAAGTATAGTCGATGAACTTTTGGCAAATGTATGTGCATCCTCTTTAATTTTTTTTATTACATCACTACTTCCTATTATCTGATCAAATTTAAAATCCGAAACATTACTTGATACCTTATTTATCTGCTTGTAAAGCTCCTCCGTCTTTTTAAAATATATAAGAGAACCCTTGTATATACCGTCAGCTATTATGGGATCACAGGTCACTATAATGCTAACTTGCTTTCCGTTTATTCTAAAAATAACCTGCTTTTCTTCAAATACGGTTCTGTTTACAAGAGAATAAAAATCATCCTCATCAATATAATCAAATATTTCATTAAGATTTTTTATTTCTCTGTCGCCAAAACCAAACATCTTCCTAAATTTTGAATTACAATTTATAATATTATGATTTTCGTCAAGACCGATTAGGGCAAAATCTATATATTCTATTAAGAGAGCCAACCTTTTATAGAATACTTTAAGCTCCAAATTTTCATGATTTTCTTCAAGTTTACTTATTAAAAGATCAGACATTTTAGTTATGAAATCTATAAAAAATTTTCTCTTGTGAATCAATTTCTTTTTGTCTTCTTCTGTACTTGCATATATTGCCACGCTTCCTATTAATATTTCCCCTTTCATTATGGGCAAAACTATCATAGAACATATATCGCAATTTTCCTTTTTGGAGCAATTCTTACAGGTAGCAGTCTCCGTTTTTCGTTCTTCAATTATTATAACCTTCTTCTCCTTCAATGCTCTTGCTGATATTGAGTTTTTTCCGAAATAATCTTTCGATTTCGGCTGAAGGTGACTGTCTCCCAGTATTTTTAAATGAGTATCACCTATGAGCACCTCCATATCCAATACGGTTGCTATAATTACAGCCATTTTTTGAACGTATTCCTGTATGTTCACAAGCTCAAACAAGTCAACATCACTCCCTATCAAAATAAAGCATATATCGTTTTTTATAACGAATAGGAAAGCTCTCACTCATAAATATTGATTAAAAGGAACTTTCCTTAAATGAGTTTCAAGAAAAGCTTCATTATAATATAATGTTCTGATAGAATCTTTTCTTATATACATATTATATTTAATGGAAAACAATTTCAAGGATATTTTCAGGAAATGCATAAAAGCACTCTGCAAAGTAAAAATTATTTATCTTTGTACAGAGTGCTTTTTCCATTCAACTTACATTTAAGGAATCTTAAAACGGCCCATAATTTATCAAAGATGCATATACTACAAATAAAGCTCCCAGCAGGGTCCACATTGCTATCAAAGGCCAGATAAATTTAACCCATTTCTCATAGGGAATTTTCGCAACTAATAAGTTTGCCATTAAAATACCCGATGTAGGCGCTATATAGTTTGTAATTCCATCTCCAAATTGAAAGGCTAAAACCGCAGTTTGTCTTGTCAATCCCAAAACATCCGCAAGAGGAGACATGATTGGCATAGTCGTTGCCGCCAACCCTGAACCCGATGTAATTATAAAATTCAGTATAGTTTGAACAAAGAGCATTCCAAGCGCACATACAGCTCTCGGGAAAAATGATATTACCGATGCCAAACCGTGGACTATAGTATCAAGAATCATGGCATCCTGCATTATAACAAGAATACCCCTTGCCAAACCTACTATCATTGCCCCATAGGCAATATCCTTTACTCCATCAATGAAGCCTTTTACCAAATCATTTGGTTTTATGCCATATACCAAACCGGAAATAATACCCATTGCAAAAAATACAGCTGATATTTCTGTAAGATACCAGTCAAAGTTGAATACTCCGATTAGCAATGTAATCATACCTAATGCAAATATAATTAATACAAGTATTTGCTTTTTGGTAAGAGGTTCTATTGTTTCCAAATCCAAAATCGTACTTTTCTCTTTTTGTTCGATATCATATATAAGGCTATTTTTAGGATCTTCCTTAACCTTTTTAGCATATCTCGAAATATATATCAAAACAAGAATTACCGTTGCAATCCATATAACTATTCTCAGTCCGATTCCGGAAAACATAGGTAGTCCCGCAATTCCTTGGGCGACTCCTACATTAAAAGGATTGACAACCCCCGAAGTATAGCCTGCTACAGCTCCCATCAATACACAAGCCGTACCTACAATGGCATCATATCCTAATGCCCTTGCCAAAGCTATTCCTAAGGGAACAAAAATTATCAGTTCCTCACTCATGCCTATTGTAGCTCCTCCCACAGAAAAAACAAAAACAATTATGGGTATCATCAAATTTTCCTTGCCTTTAAGTTTTACGGCTATCTTAGAGATAGCTGCCATAATAGCTCCGGTTTGATTAATCAGGTTAAATGATCCTCCTATAATCAGTATAAAAAATATTATGCTTTCCGAACCGCTTAATCCTTTAGGAAACGCTTTCAAAATATCAAATAAACCTGCCTTGTTCCCTTTGATGTATTTAAATGAATCGGGATCTACAACCATTCTTCCGTCTGGAGCTTTAACCATCTGATACTGTCCTGAAGGTATAATATAAGTCAACAATGCCATGATTACAATTAATACAAATAGAATAACATATGGATCAGGCATCTTTGATTTTTTCAACTTAGTGTCTTCCATAATTTATCCTCCCCACTTTTATGGAAAATTTCCATTTTCTCTATTCTGTCGAAGGCTTCCTTAAGCTTTTCGATTCCCACAGTACATGCAAGCCTTATATATCCTTCTCCGCATTCTCCAAAAGCTATGCCGGGTATAGTAAGGACATGAGCTTCTTTAAGAAGAGCATCGCTTGCTTCAGCCGAAGACAATCCTGTTCTTTTTATGTTCACAAATAAATAAAATGTTCCTTTAGGACTAAGGACAGACATATTTGGTATTCCGTTAATTCTGTCCGCAGAATAAAACACACGTTTTTTATATTCTTCTATTATGGGTTTTTGAACCTCTTTTCTGTTTCTCAACGCGTAAATCGCTCCTCTCTGGGATATTGACGGAGCAGTAAATACCACATTTTCATTTATTTGCTGAATAACTTTTATGATGTAATCGGGAGCTATAATATTGCCTATTCTCCAACCGGTCATTGTAAAATTCTTAGAAAAACTGTTGATGATTATTGTCCTTTCTTTCATTCCATCCGTACATATAATGGGAATAAAAGGTTCTTCATAGCAGAATGATGTATATATGTCATCGGATATTACTATTAAATCATATTTAACCGCAATATCTCTGATGCCTTCAATAGTTTTCGGCGTCAATGTACTTCCTGTAGGATTGTTCGGTGAATTAACTATTATCGCCTTTGTCCTTTCGGTTATTAATTTTTCCAATCTGTCCGTATCTATCTGAAAGTCTTCGTTCTCATAGGTATTCAAAGGTACAGGTATTCCTCTTGCCAACTCCACCTGTTGTGGATATGGAGTAAAATATGGTGTCTGAACTATGACTTCATCCCCATCATCTAAAATGGCCTCAAGAACAAGATACATTGCCAAACATCCGCTGGCAGTTACAAATATTTCTTCATCCTTTATAGTTAAACCGTATTCCTCTTTATAAAATTTTGTTATTTCTTCTCTAAGCTCCGGATCACCCCTGAAGTCGGTATATTTTGTATATCCCAGTTTCGCATCCCTCATGGAATTATCAATAATTATATCATGGGTTATTAAATCGGGGTCGCCAAGACTCAAATCTATTACATCGTTAAATTGTTTTGCAAGCTCATCAACCTTCCCCATAGGAGTAGATTTATCTTTCCAGTATCTTTTAGATATATATTTATTTTTCATAATGATTTTACCTTAAGGAAACAGTGTTCTTATTATAGTTTATAAAATCCCTTTTGTATAATTCGGCGGCAACCCCAATATCAGTTGAACCCATACCTATGATACACGCACATATTATCTCATCGTCATTTTCTCTTCCTTTTTTTTCCCCGATAACAATCTCAGGTATCTCAGCATATATATTATTCTTTGTTATTCTTCCGGCTTTAACAAGTTTAAGCAATTCTCCCCTGTGTGAATTTTGTTCCCAATTATCAACTACAAGTTTATCGGCTTTTAAGGGAATACTTTCATCAAGTTCCTGAAATGATCCGACTGATAATACGGTACATCCTTTCTTGAGCCATTTTCTCATAACAAGGGGTTCATTGGCTATTGTAACGGTTATAATAGCATCGGAATCGACACAAACTTCTTCGTTGTTCTTTGCAACAGATATATCCAAATTCAATTCTTTTGACATTTCTTCAGCGAACTTTTCGGCTGCCTCTCTTCGTATATCTCCAATTATTACATGGTCAATTTTCATAACTTCATTCATAGCTCTCAAATTCATTCTTCCCTGAACCCCGGCACCTATTATGCCAAGATTTCTTGCTTTTTTAGATACCAAGTATTTTGCGGCTACTCCGGTAGCTGCACCTGTTCTTATGTCCGTAATATAACTTCCATCCATTATGGAGAGAACCTCCCCTGTTCTTGGATCGTTAAGTATGATTACAGCACTTATATAGGGTAAGCCTTTCTTATAGTTGTCATTAAACCCCCAGACCCATTTTATCCCCGACATATCAAAATCCTCTCCCAAATATGCGGGCATCGCATTGTAAGACCCTCCATAGGGGGGCCAATCCGTACTTTCACCTAAATCCAGAGTAATTTTAGAAGGCATAACAACATGGCCGTTACCATGAGCGGCATAAACCTTTTCTACAAGTTCCAGAGTTTTCTTCATTGTCAGTTTTTCTTTGATTTCTTCTCGGGATATTAATTTAATGTTTATCATATAAAAACCTCCTTTTATGTTTTCAGCCTTATAATACTGCAATTTTTGTTCCAAAATGCATAATGTCAAATTTCGGCTATTTAAAAGGAGTATCAAAAAAATATATTCTCAAAATTAGAAATTTTTCGCAGGATTGTTCTCATAATGAGAATAATCCTGCGAAACCATCTTAAAATATGTAACAAGATATTACACTTTATCATTCTTAACAATATATGTAACTTTTCTAAAATCCACATACTTCGTTAACAATACACAGCTTGATTCTACTATTATCTGACTGCCCTTCAGTTATTAAAAGACTGTTACATACTCTATCCTTTGACGTGCAATCTACATATATCATATATCTCTGAACCTCAAGTTGTTTTTCTTAGCCGACAATCTCCAGCCTGCATGGGCTGAAGCAATATATATGTATCTCGGCATCTTTGCCATTACAAATATATTCTCCTTTGGTTGGTATCCTTCTTCCAAACCTTTTTTTAAAGCAATGAGGGCCTGATATATAGGGCGTTTTACGGAGGACTGCCAAGGAATAGTCTGGGATTGAGCTATAAAGGGACCCGTCCCCGTTCCTATTCCAAATTGCCAGTTAAGTCCTGAATCTTCACAAAAATTTTCAATTATTTTTAGAGCATATTTGTTTTGTTCTCCCTCATAAAAACCGCAATTTGAAACAGCATAAACGGAAATATTTTTAACAGGTTGCAATCTTATATATTCTTGGAATGATTCCAAAAAATAAACTAAATGCGACGGAACAGCATCTACATATAGGGGAAAAACAAAAACTACTTTGTCGCAATTATAAATCTGTTGAAACATATCGTCTTTAAACGGTTTATGGCTTCCGTCACATATAAGCACTTCAGTTTTATCATCCATCAATTTAATTATTTCATCAATTAAATACCGGGAACAACTGTCTTTAGCTTTTGGACTGCCATTTATCATGCAAATTTTCATCAGAGAACCCCCCTTAATTTCGGTATATCATCAATATTGTCTGCAAAACAAAAAGAATGATCAATCGCATTAAAATTAACACCATTAGCTGCAACTATCTTTGATAAATTATCTCTTTCTTTTTCTGTGGCATCTTTTCCATATGCTATTACAGATAATTTTAACTTTCTTTTGTACCGGCTTTTGTGATGCATTTCTTTATTTCTGACTGTAAAAAAAGGGCTAAGATACCCGATACTTCGGTCTAATACATTCTTTACAAAAGGGCTGAAACCACCATAGCATACTCGGCTTATGATAATTAATTCCTCGCTTTCCGACAAAAGCTTTCCCATATTCTCATAACCATCTTTAATAACACAATATCCGGGGGTTTTTATCCAGCAGCCGAAACAGCCTATACACTTCTTTATTTCCTTTTCTGGTGATATTATTTTGACTTCTTTGCTTATATTAGGAAACAAACCATTTAAAACATCACTGTCCAAGTCATGTATCAACACTTTCATTAAAACACCCTCCCACGATTTTAAGCTAATTTGGATACATTCATTCTTACATATATTATATCCGGAGAAAATTTTTCTTTCAATCAACTAAATGTATAATTTCATATCTCATCTCCCGCTTTTACCTTTCTTGCCTTTTTGTATCTCTCTCCATCCTTTTTGGAAAACTTAATATTTTTAATGCCATCTTTTGTACAAATCTCAAGGCCTACATATCCTTTATGTATCTGGGGATGACGCAGTACACGTGCTTCTGCACTATGACATTTTTCCCGCGTAAAAGCCATATATATAAATTTTTCATCTTCATAGGGTACTTCTCCGCCCTTAAGTTGGCGATGCAATCTGCTTCTGCTGACACGGCAAGCAAAACCGCACCAATCATTTTTTTCTTTGGGACAGTCACTTTCATGGGGACATGGTGCGGCAATGTGAGCACCCCATTTAAGCATTACTTGACGTATTTCCGCCAGATTAGAAAAACCAACGGGCGTTCCCGGCTCTATAATTAAAAACATCATCTTTGCCGCATCCCACAATTTTTTTACCGTCTCCATTCTTTCCTCACTGGTCATTTCATTCAATACATAGGATGCAATGACCAAATCCGCTTGTTCGGGAATCTCATCGACAGTCAGATCATTTTTAATCCATTCTGCATTGCATAATAGCTCCGAACTGCATTTCATCATATTTTTTCCTATCTTTATCATTGCATCTTCCCGTTCCAAGCAGATAATTTTTTTCAATTTCAATTCAGCATCCGCTGCCCAAGCAGCTGTACCTGTGCCGGCTCCTGCATCCAATAAAGTTTGAGGACAATTCTCTAAATAGGGAAGAGAATATTTAAGGGCATCAGAGACAGCTCCAAAAGTCGCCGGCATTCTTGCCGCAGCATAAGCTGCCGCTTCGGTTTCTTTTGTCAAAAGCCGCTTTCCCTTTCCGCTTTGAGTCCTGTATCTGCTGCTTATTGCTTGAGCATCATCTTTCATCCGAACATGTTCTATATCTCTTATTTGATTTTCTATTGCCCTACGAAGGCCTTGCGGAATTTCCATTTATTCTTGTCATCTCCTTAAAAGTAACCACATCTCCGAGCAATGTAATTATATTATTATCTAAAATTATTCCTCCGGTATCCTTAATGGCATAAACAGTATCCGTCTCCTCTTTTAATACCCTTTGGATACAATTTTTCTGCAGATCGGTTTCCGCATAGTGAACTTCAACATAAAAATTCTCTTTTATCAAGCCTAATCCTTTTAAATACATAAATTCCGAATAATCCTTATCCGGTGTTATATGGTAATTACTCAATTGAATTAAAGCTCCCGCACTTGCACCTATAATTACTTTGTCCTCATTATCTATATGCTTAAGCAAATTTTTCTCTAAAATACGCTTAGCTGCCATATCCGGAAGCCCGCCGGTTAAAAATACGACATTACTGTCTTCTATTATTCTTTTCATATCATCCTCTTTATCTTCAAAAAAATTCAGTAAAATAATATTTTCCTCTTTAATGCCAAGCTGCAAAAATGGTTCAACTATTTCTCGGTAATACTTTCCATAATTTTTATTATATGCATTTTCCCATTCCGTAGCATTTCCAATCAGCTTTTCATTAAAAGAAAAGGGAATTACCGCAACTTTATCATCAGTATCTATATATTTTTGTACCGAACCATTAGCCCATTTATCATGGAAATTATATTGACTCAATAATATGTTTATCATCCTTTTTCACCCTCCTAATATTTTAAATTATTTAATGATTTTATTTTCTGTATTTACTTTTATCTACTTTTCTATCTGTCATTTTTTATTAACTTTATGTTGACTCTATAATAATAAAAAGTATAAAACCCTATAACAACCAAAACTGCCGATAATGTAATTATCACATTCAAATTACTTACAATTCCCAGAACAATCGCTGCAAATAAAGTAGTACTTTCCAACTTTAATAAAGCAAGACATTTCTTTGCATTTTCTGTCGTTGTGGAATATTCCGGCTCTTCTTTTGCAGTGGGAATTTCAGATGAAATTCTTCCCCAGCATAAAACTAAAAATAATCCCGTTAATGATAAAATAATTAATGAAATCCTGTTCAATTTCTTGTTAATATTTCTTTTCACCTATTTTAAAATACCTCCTATTAGCACTGTCTCCCAGTAGACCACCGATAAATCCGGTCTCTTATTCTGTCCGGTTGACAATTTAATTGTATCAAACTTGCCTCCCTTTATCTACATTTTATTATCAATCCGAAGTATCTTTAAATATCTCCGCAAATATTTAGTTATATCCTTGACAATTGTTGCAAGCCATTATAAAATTCTCAAATTATTTTATTCCGACTAAAAAAATAATGGATCTAAAAATTCCGTGAATGCTTTATTTGGTTAGGCTTGGTAAAAAAACGAAATCAATAGTATAATATAATTATAGGATACAAATATATTATGAATACTATTTTTATGAAAGTATGATAAAACAGCAAGAGAGCATGATGGAATTTTATATGAAATTATTTATTTCACTGGGAATCGTTTTGATGACTTACGATATATTTTGGCAGATTAAATCTTTGAAGGAAAATATCCTCAAAAGGCCGGCCTTTATTGCATCTGGCATGATTTCATTATGGTTCATTGATAAAACTTATCTAAATATTAGGTTTAATTCTTTTTTATATGGATTTTTAATAGGAATAGTGTTTTTATTAACTCATGTAATTATAGCAAGGAGAATCAAAATAAAAAGAAAAGATATTAATAAAGGATTGGTATATACAAGTTTACTGATTTACGTTCTAGAACTTCCGGCAGAAAAATTTTTATATAGAAAAATTATACTTCTGCCTCTTTTAAAGTTATTGCATCCTATTTTAGCTATTTCTATTACATCTGTTTTGTTTATGATATTTCATTTACGTATTAAATAGGATATAATATATATAGAAAGGAATGATGCCGGTGGATCAAAATACCTTATTAAGCCCATTAAACGACTTGGTATTTAAAGCATTATTTGGAAGAGAGCAGAAACAAAGCAAAATAATTCTTATGGACTTTTTAAATTCGGTACTAAACCTTGAAGAAAAAGATAAAATAACAGAAATAGCTTATTTAAATCCGTTTAATTTAAAAGAATTTCGAGGTGACAAAGAATCCATAATGGATTTAAAAGTAAAAACACAAAAAGGCGAAAGAATAAATATCGAAATTCAGGTAAATAATGTAGACGATTTCAGAAAAAGAAGTTTGTACTATTGGGCTAAAATGTACGGAGAAACCATATCGGAAGCGGAAGCATATTTGACATTGAAAAAAAGTATAGTCATAAATATATTGAATTTTAACATAATAGAAGAAACGGAAAGGTACCATACGGAATATAAGATATTGGAAAAAGAAGAACATTTTCCGCTGATAGACGATTTATCTATTCATTATATCGAACTTCCCAAATTTGACGACGAAAAAGATGTGGAAAAAATGAAAGCAATAGAACTGTGGCTGACATTCATAAAGAGAGCGGCAGATCCGGAAAGCAGAGGAAAATTAGAAAATTTGGTGGAAAGGAGTGAACCGTTAAAAATGGCTAAGGAAATGTTGGAAAAAATATCGGCTGACGAAAAGTTAAGACAGGAATACTATGCTAAAGAAAAAGCCAGACTGGACGCCATATCCAGAATGAAATATGCGGAAATCAAGGGTATGGAAAAAGGCATTGAAAAAGGCATTGAAAAAGGCATTGAAAAAGAAAAAATAAAAATGGTTAAAAACGCTTTAAAGGAAGGATTAAAAATAGAATTAATAGAAAAATTGACCGGACTTAATAAAGAAGAAATAGAAAAAATCAGAACTAAAGAAACATTGAATGAATAGCCCTAAAAATTAAGATACTATGAACAGTACAGTAGAACGAACAGAATAACTTTGTTTCTCAAAGCCATCCTGTTCGTTCTACTGTTATTCAAGTAAAGATAAAATTTTACTTGAAAGTTTGAAAACTTCCCATATCCATCTTTATAATCTTATCGGCAACATTAAAATATCTGTCGTCATGGGTTATGGCTATAACGCATTTGCCCCTCTCTTTAAGTTCAGGCAGAATGGTATCGTAAAAGAATAATCTGAATTCCGGGTCCTGATCTGCCGCCCATTCGTCAAATATGTATATAGGCCTGTCCTCCAAATAAGCCACCAATAAAGCCAATCTTTTTTTCTGTCCGGTTGACAATTTAATTGTATCAAACTTTCCTTCTTTTATCCGCACCTTATTATCAAGCTGGAGTATCTCTAAATATTTCCGTATTTCCTCTTCTTTATCTTTATAATCTATGCCGTAAAGTTTGTCAAATAAATAAAAATCACTGAAAACTCCGGAATATTTTTCACTCAATTCTCTTCCCGAAACCCTGTTACCGTTCAAAGTTATATAGCCCTTGGAAGGTACATACAAACCGGTTAACAGCTTAGCCAAGGTTGACTTTCCGCTGCCGTTGCCCCCTGTAATAAAAAATATTTCGCCCGATTTAAACTCATAGTCAATGGGCCCCACCTTAAAACTGTTTTCGCCGTCTTTATCATAAACATATTCTATGCCCTTTAACTTCAATATAATTTTATCTTCCTTTTTATTTATTCCACTATCATTATTTTTACCATCCGAAGAAGATATTTGGGACAATAGACCGTTGATTCTTTTTAAACTTATTCTGACTTCAATAGCATTGGGTATCGCATTTAATATGCCGTGAACGGGACCCGTCATATAAAGGAGTATAAAAACATAGCTTTCAAGGCTGACTTCCTTTAAGTTCTTTAAAATTAGAGGTAAAATAAATACTACGGCACCGATTGCAATAGTAAACAAAAGCTCTCCCACCACAAACATATTTGCAAACGCCAGGGCCGACTGCCCTCTTTTAACCTTATACCTGTCACAGCTTTCTTCCAAATCCTCCTGAAATTCTTCCTTCCTCTTTCCGTTAAGGCTTAATTCCTTAAATCCTCCTATTAAATCATTAATAAATTTAAAGAATATATTCTGCAGATCCCTTGCTTCCTCCCCAATCCTGTTGGCATACCTGCCCACCAAATAGTATATACCTGCGATAAACAATATTATTATTACCGAAAGGAGCAAAGCATATATATTTATAAATCCTAAATATATAAAACAGCATATAAGAGTTATGGCGCTTGTCACTCCGCTGATTATAATATTTACAAATCTGCTTATGGTCTCCGTATCATTATTTAAAGTAGACTGAATTCTTCCCTTATCTATTTCTTCAAATTTGTTATAGGGGGTTTTTAAAAGGCCTTTTACAATCTCCATCCGTTTTGAATACACTATCCCGTTCGTTATTTCTATCATCCTTATTCTCATAATTCTCTGACCGTAGACATATAAAATTATACCGAGGATAAAATACATCAAAAGCTTAACCTTTTCATCATTACCGCTTCTTATAGCCATGTTGATAGTAAAAATTATAAGGGCATTGCCGAATCCGCTGAGGACACTTAATATTGATAATATCAATATGGATTTGTCCCCTTCTTTTTTATAAAGGCTTATAAATACCGAATATACATATACGGTCCAAATACTTATATAAACTAAATAAAGTGCCGTCTTTACGGTTTCGGGAAGCCACACGAATACAAAATTCCAAGACACCCCTCTGTATAAAATGTTTGGAATAAGATATATGGAGTAGCTTAACCCTATCATGAAGATTAAGGAAAAAATAAATTTAAAAATATCCCTTGAATTTTTTTTGTTTAAAAACCTCTCTTTTCTGAATACCTCTTTCAGTGCCTTTACAGTAAAAAATAAGGTGCCGGCAATTATTAAGACAGAAATAAGTATAAGGAGAACCGAAATCATGTCCGCATTTTTATTTAAGTCATTTACATCTTCATAATAATCTTCTCCCTGAAGTATTCCGTTAATGCCCCGGGCAATATAACCCACGTATTCGGAATTTGTATTGCCGAGTACCGCAATACCTGTTTTATCTTCCGGCCTTAACAATATGAAGGACGAATAATTGGGATTATTCCCTCCGTGAGAGATTTCTCCTCCTCCTTTTTGATACACATACCATCCGCAGGCATATGAAGAACCGTCTTCCAAAGGCGGAACCTTGCGGTTGGGATTGTGAGATTCTTCAATGAGTTCTCTGTCAAATCGGGAGCTGTTATATGTTCCCATCTGAATTTTGAGCCATTTCCCCATGTCTTCCCCATTGGACATAATATATCCTGCGGGTTTATTGCCCCTGTAGGTAGGTGCATCATATAGAGCAGGTTTTAAGAATTCAATCTTATACCCCTTCGCCATATTTTCACTGACGTCTTCATCTCTGTAGAGATAAGTATTGTTTAATCCCATGGGTTTTAAAATATTTTCTTCAATATATTCTTCATAGCTTGAACCCGTTGCCTTTTCAATTATAAGCCCCAAAACATCATAGTTTATTGTGGCATATTGAAATTTCTCTCCAGGTTCACTGTCAAGTTCAATGCCGATCAATGTTCTGACCGTTTCATCAATTGCATTATCGTCATTGGAAACAGGTATATTATCTATTGTCTTAAAAGGTATTCCGCTTGTATGATGAAGCAGTTGTTCTATTGTTACGGGAACTTCTCTTCCTTTGTATTTGACTTTCAGCCAAGGTATGTAGTCCGTCACTTCATCGTTTAGTTCAATCAGCCCCTCTTTTTGCAGCTTCAAAATACCCAAGGCAGTAAAAGCCTTGCTGTTGGAACCTATTTCAAAGAGGGACTTTGAAGTAACCCTTTCTTTTTTTTCAACATCGGAATACCCGAACCCCTTTTCATAAACAGTCTTATCATCTTTAACCACAGTGACGAACAATCCCGGAATATTACCTTTGTCCATATTTTCCTTTATAAACTTTTCTATTTTTATATTTGTATCATCGGTCAAAGCATAAGTTTTAAAGGGCAGCAGTATCATACATAAAAATATGATGAGTGCAGCCGGCAATCCGTTAAAATTTTTCATATTAATGTTCTCCTTATATTAATTTTAACTTCTATTTAAAAAGAGAGTCCAAATCCTCCTGTGAAAT
>ENA-UOOE01000903-UOOE01000903.1-fermentation-metagenome-genome-assembly--contig:-NODE-903-length-26964-cov-42.606786_pt1 | contig 26964 bp, 20 predicted proteins | sample MGYA00245776_ERZ724021 | MGnify/ENA primary metagenome ERZ724021 (study PRJEB28704, sample SAMN03018321) | fermentation metagenome | biome: anthropogenic terrestrial biome; feature: soil; material... | reverse complement strand
TTTCTTTTAAGGAATATGACTACAACACCACTTCCGGTACCACTTTGCCATCAAATGAATTGATGATGCGGTCGGATGCAGGTTTACAATGATTTTTCCGGATTAACTCAGGTATCCAGGTAAATGGCATTTCCCTAAAATCAGATGATATATGTTTTACAGCATAAAGGTTGTTTTTTAACTTAAAATATTTTGCTGATTCGATACAGCAAGATATTTTTGTGGAGAAAAACAATAACTGTTGTGGATGAAAAGCCTAGAGATAGAGTTTCCTTAAAGGATTTGGCCAACCACATCGGCGTATCCAAAACGTTGGTTTCAGCTGTTTTAAACGGAAAAGCCAAGCAATACAGGATAAGCGAGGAGACGGCTACTTTGGTAAAACGAGCGGCCAGGGAGTTACAATATTCACCCAATATGGTTGCCAAAGGATTGCGTACCGGTAACTCTCAACTCATCGGGTTAATCGTGACGGATATTTCAAATCCTTTCTACTCAACGATTTCGCGTATCATTGAAAACAAAACCAACGAAATTAATTACAAGGTCATTTTCGGCAGTTCCGATGAGAGTTTAGTAAAAACCAGACAACTGATCGATGTCATGCTTGACAAGGGTGTTGCTGGATTAATCATCGTTCCGTGCGAGGGATCAGAAGGCATGATCGCCGAATTACACAAGAAAAATATTCCTGTTGTACTTATCGACAGGTATTTCCCTGAACTGGAGGTAAGTTATTCGTGCCTGAACAATTTCAATGCGACTAAACAGGCTACGATGCATTTAATTGAACAAGGGTACAGAAATATTGCGTTAATCTCTTATAAATCTGGATTGAGTAACATCAGAGACCGTATTCTCGGGTATAAGGAAACCATGAATAACCATGAGCTTGGCGAATACGTTAACGTGAAAAGCGTAAATATTGATCATCCGCTTCCCGAAGTTGAAAAAGCACTTGATTATTTAGTCAATAGAAAGAATGCGGAAGCCGTAATTTTTATTACAAATGCCTTGTTGGTAGCCGGCCTGCGTAGTTTAAACAAATTGAATAAGCGGATTCCCGACGATGTGGCAGTGGTAGGATTCTATGGTAGTGAGTTGTTCGACTTGTACTATTCTCCGATAACGTATATCAAGCAACCGATTGATATGATTACGGAGGAAGCGGTTAATACCTTGATAGATAAGATAAAATATGGGGAGAACCGTAAGTTTTCCAAGACGTTTATCGAACCGGAACTGATTATACAGCATTCATCCATCAAAATGGATAACGTATAAAACTTAATTTTTTCTTAATAAAAACGTATAGGATTGGTAACATTATTTTTATTTTTTTGTACCTGAAGGGTTCGGAAGTCATTTTGTTTTTTTGCCACATAGCTGAATCGTTTTAGCACTTCTGCGATTAAAAAGATAACAAGAAGAGGCGCTGGATGACAGAACGAATAAGAAGAAAACAATGAATTGAACAATGAATAAAAATCAAGCATTGCATATACTGATGGTTGGGATGACGCTGGGGACTGCGTGGGCAGTCCGCGGTCACTTTGGACATGAGCAGGGAGCAGCATGGGCAGGTGGCATAGCCACTCTGGGCCTGATCTTGGTTTCGAGGCGTAAAGACTGGTACAGCAAAATGTTGCCGACAGTGCTTGCAGCATCTGTCGGGTGGGGTATTACAGGAATGATAAGTTACGGTCTTGTTGTGGGTTACGGTATGAGCAATAATTATCCAAATGCCTTATATGGATTGACGATGCTGTTTGCTATCGGAACACTGTTTGGGGTATTGGGGGGAGGTTTGACGGGGCTTTCCCTGGAATCCTCGAAAGAGAGAAAGGTAGAGTGGGGAGTCCTTTTTGCTCAAATGGGCATGGGAGGACTAATCGTTTACGGGCTCTTGATTCAACAACTCGAATGGTTAATGACCCCTCCCCGTTCGGAAGCCTGGGCCATTTGCCTGGGAGCTGCGCTTGCTTTTTTGTGGTACACTGCCCGAAAGGGATTTCCGGCAACGACCAGGATATCGTTGATTACCGGTATCGGCACAGGGTTTGGCTTTGCTTTCGGAAACTTTCTACAAATTGTTGGAATGGTCGCGGAGATTCCGTTTAATATGTGGAATGTCATGGAGTACAGTATCGGATTTTTTGGAGGGATTGCCCTTGCCTACGGTATTTTTACCTCAGTGTGGCCCCAAACCGTTTCTCCGGTTAAAGCATGGGAAAACAGAGTGGCATTTGTGCTGGTGTTTCTGGTTATACCTTTCGTTGTATTTCAGCAATCTCTTTCGTTTGATCCTGTTATCGAGCGTTTTAGAACGGGAGCTGCGGTTGTGCAACCTGAACTGACCGGCAAAATAAGCAGCATATCCTCACTGATTATCTTGGTTATATCGGCAGCTTTGATCGGATATAGGTTGAAAAAAGTCCATACAGGGTTCAATGTAGGAGACATACGTTTTGTTTTTATCGTCTACTTCTCAGTATACATTCTTTTTGGATACATCATCAACGGAGTGATGGGCGGAAAAGCAGCATTGAATATTCACCTCTATGTTGTCAATTTAATTGTGATACTGATGTTGACACGAATACAGGGAAGTCCTTTTTCATCACATCCTTTGTTACAGGTTGACTCCCGGAAACTCTTCAAGGTGCTTGTCGCAGTGATACTTTTTATTACGGTCATGTCGTTTATTGCAGTTAATCTCCACGAGGGATTGCCGGGAACACAAAATCGTTTCTAAATTCATGCGAACAATTTTTTACACAACTAAAAGTTTAGATACATGAAAGGAGCCTAAGGCTGGTTTACTCCTGTTATGCTGAAGTGAGTAAATGTCTTGCTTATAATTTGAAAATAAATAATTTAAATCATATGAGAAAAATTGTTCAGGGAATAGTAACCCCACTTGTAACTCCGCTTATCGACAACAACACCCTGGATATTGCCGGTTTGGAGAGATTGATTGAACACGTGATATCGGGTGGTGTACACGGCATTTTTATTTTGGGGACAACAGGAGAAGCCTCAAACCTGGCCATCAATCTCCGAATTGAAATGATTCGTCAGTCGAGCAGGTTGATACGAAAAAGAGTGCCCCTGCTGGTCGGTATTTCAGATACTTCCATTACGGAAAGTATCCGGTTGGCTGAAACAGCAGCTAGTTTCAGTGCAGATGCAGTAGTTTCCACCCCTCCGTTTTATTTTGTCATGGATCAGACGGAATTGGCAGAATACTATGAATCGCTGGTACCCCAGTTAAATCTACCGCTATACCTGTACAATATGCCTGTAAACACCAAGATAAGCTTTGACCCCAAAACGATAAAGAGAATAGCCGAAAATCCCCGTGTGGTAGGGTTTAAGGACAGCTCGGGTAACGCGCCTTATCTCCAGAGGGTTATACACGAGATGCGTAACTGTGAAAATTTTTCAATATTTGTGGGGCCGGAAGAAATGACAGCCGAAATGGTTTTGCTGGGTGCTGACGGAGGAGTTAACGGAGGAGCAAATATTTTTCCACGGTTGTACGTGGACTTGTATCATGCTGCTGTAGCAAATGACATCGAGGTGGTAAGAAACCTGCAGGCCAAAATAATGAATATCTCTTCTACCCTTTATACTGTTGGTGAAAACGGTTCCAGTTACCTGAAAGGATTGAAATGTTCATTGGAGATACTGGGAATTTGCAACGGTTTTATAGCTTCCCCTTTTAAAAAATTCAGCGGGCAGCAATACGGGCAAGTTAAAACTGCCCTGGAAAAGATTATGAGGATCTGTGAGTGATCCGAAAAGGATGGATAAACCTGGATTAACAATAATCCGAGAGTGATACTGTAGAAACGGCATTGTAGTTATTGGCGAATGGATTAAAACGAATTTAAGTTAATCAAAATTGATCAGTAAAGAAGTTTTTATGAAAACACGTTTTTTGTACTTAACCTCTCTCTTTCTGTGCATGACGGCCTTTTTTTCCTCATCGTGTTCAAGTGAAGAGACAGGGGATGACTTACCGCTTTCTGCCTTGATTTTCCACAGTATAGACGGGAAACAGGCAGCATTCACAGCGCTCACCCACAGTGCGGTAAGCTGGGAGTGGAATTTTGGAGACGGAAATACCAGCAACGAAAAAGATCCCGTGCATGTGTATGGGGAGGGGGGGTATTACCTGGCAAAATTAACGGCAAAAGACAAGATTGGCAATTCAGTAACCGCGCAAGTGAGTTTGGCGGTTGCGCTCACTCCCTATGCCCTGCTAACGGGAGATCATACCGCTGAAGGGTACAATGGCAAGACCTGGAGGTTGACACAGTCGCATACCGTTAACGATAAGTTGGTAAACTCAGACATAGCATTTTCGTTGCTCGATGAAGATATTCCATCGTTGCCCGCAGGAGCTTTTAGTGTATTTGTCGGACTTCCGGAAGCCTATAACGATGAGTACACCTTTTACCACGACGGTGGTTATAGGCATACCCCTACAGATGGTTCCTCTTTTGGGGGTATTGTCTATGCGATGATCTTGCAACAGTCGGGATTAGCCCAGATTACAAAGACGGGGGGAGAAGCCGTGTTTGGACAGGATGTCTTTGCAATGACCACCTGTACTCCCCGGGAAGATGCGACATTTGTATTCAACGAAAGTGAAGATTTTTCCGTCCCTACGGTTCCGGGTTTTGCCACTGGAGTCCGTCCTGACGGAGTTCCCGTAGTTACCTATCCGGGGGTAATGACTATTGACTTTCCGGGAACCGGTGATTTTATAGGAATCAGGGATTTCCACCGCAAGGTTATTGTTCAGGAGATAAAAAACAGCACCATGCGGCTGGTGATGTTCATGACACTGGACCCTAAAGCGATAATCAGCCAGGATCCACTGATAGCACTGAGTACTTCTGCTGCAATACTTACTTTTGAAGCAGTTAATTAAATCCTGTTAAATGGTTCGGTATGAGACGGGCGTGATAAGAGCGCGTTTCCTACAATACCTTTGAAACTATTCGCAAAGCCAAGGAGCAAAACCAAGCTTGAGCGTGTTATGCTGTAGCGCGCGAATAGCTGACTTTATTGAAAGTTAATAATCTTAGTCGTATGAAAATAATTATTTTACAAAAGATAAAAAGCAATAATGTGTTGGCGTTTTTCTTGTCCGTATTCTTTCTTGTGGTTCTTGTGGAGAACTGTTATGCGCAACCAACAGGAGCCGGGCAAAACACCATACGTGTTACAGGAACAGTTACGTCAGCGATCGATGGAGCGATTCTTCCCGGAGTATCCATTGTTGTGGAAGGAACTACTACAGGTACTGTGACCGACATGGACGGAACTTACAGTATAGAGGTACCTGAAAATGCAACCCTTGTGTTCTCCTACTTAGGATTTGCCCTTCAGAAAATTGCTGTAGGAGGCAGGAACTCCATTAACGTTTTAATGGTTGAGAGTGCTGAGGCCCTGGATGAACTGGTAGTTACAGCTCTTGGTATCAGGCGTGAGGAGAAATCGCTGGGCTATTCAGTAGGAAAAATTGCTTCTGAAGAGTTATCGAAGGTTGTTCATGAGAATATCCTCACTTCTATGGCAGGAAAAGTAACCGGGGTAACCATTAACTCTACCGGTGGAACAGGATCTACGGTAAGCATGGTTATACGGGGGGCTACTTCCATGAGTACGGATAATCAGCCGTTGTTTGTTATTGACGGAGTACCCATGACAAGCTCGGTAAATAATGTAGGAGGTTTTGGCAGCGGCAATCTGGTCGACTACGGGAATTCCATTTCGGATATCGATCCCGAAAGTATCGAAAGCATTTCCATCCTCAAAGGCCCAAGTGCAGCGGCCTTGTATGGCACACGTGCCGGTAACGGGGTAGTACTCATTACCACAAAAAAGGCTAATCAGAGGGGAGGAATGAAAGTGGAAGTGGTTTCGAACACCGTTTTTGATATTCCTTCGAAGTACCTGGATGTGCAGAACCGTTTTGGATTTGGAGCACGGAGTTATACGGATAAGACCTTTGCCAATGGAGTTATACCGCCCTACAATGTATCGGAAGTGGCCGGTGCAGGCCCTGAATTAAATAAGGGGTATTGGCAGGTACAACCGTTTGCCCCACTCGACGCGAATGGAGCAGCAATACCAACGGAGCTGATTGCCTATCCTGACAACTACAAAAATTTTATCAACAGGAGTGCAATTACCAGCACCAACAGCATATCCATATCCAGTGTTACGGATCTTGTGAACTACAGGCTTGGAATATCGAATATGACCAATAAGGGTTTGGTGCCCAATTCTGATCTTAACAGAAATAATTTAACTCTTTCTGCAACGTCCGAAATGCGGAAGGGATTTACAGTCAGTACCGATATTAACTATACGCAAAACTGGGCCGACAACAGGCCGGCCACCCAGGAACGGGGGGCTAACCCTTTACAGTGGGCTGCCTGGACGCCACCCAACGTTGATATTCGTCAGTTGGAAGCGTATAAACTTGGTGGAAATGAGGTTCTTACCATCGGAGAGGGTTGGGAAAACCCTTATTTCCTCGTCTATGGGATCAACAACCGGTTTAAAAGAAACAGGCTTATCGGAAATGTATCGGCTACATGGGAGGTAACTCCGCAACTCAGTTTTATGGGAAGATACGCATTGAATAAGTCTGATGAAGTCAGGGAAACGAAAATGGATCCGGGCTTTTCAGGGGAGCCCAACAACGGGGCATACGGTATAGTAACCAGTGAAAGTGCTGAAACAAATGCCGATGTGTTGGCTACCTATAAAAACAACTGGAATGATTTTTCGTTAACCGCATCTGCCGGAGGAAACGTGTTGTACGCCAACTGGTCACACATCAGCAATTCGTCCAAACCCGGTTCAGGATTAATCATCCCTTATTTGTACACGGTCCAGAACATTGAAAATACTTCGTTAAACTATTCCAATGCCCGTTACGAAAGAGCAATCCACAGTATGTATGCGATGGGTAATCTGGGGTGGAAAGACATGGTCTACCTCGATCTTACCGCAAGGAACGACTGGGCCAGTACGCTTCCCTCTGAAAACAGATCCTATTTCTATCCCTCTTCTTCTTTAAGTTTCATAGTGAATAACATGTTCGATCTGGGAAAACGGATAAACCTTTTCAAAATAAGGGGAGGTATTGCACAGGTAGGAAATGATACTTCGCCCTACAGCCTTTATGCCACCTATTTTGATGCGGGACAGTGGGGGGAAGCCATCAGGCTGGGGAAGCCCGGAAACCTGCTAAACCCGGTGCTCCTTCCCGAAGAAGCAACATCGTATGAAGTGGGGGTTGACTTGAGGATGTTCAATAACCGGCTGCGGTTTGAAGGTACTTACTACAAGGAAGACAACCGTAACCAGATTCTAAGTGTTCCCCTGGCAGGGTCAACGGGTTTCAACAGCATTAAAATCAATGCCGGATTATTGCAGAGCAAAGGCGTCGAGCTGATGCTCGGCTTTACGCCTATACAGACCAATGACTGGACTTGGGATATCAATGCAAATTTCACCAAGAACAGAACTCACTTACTGGAATTGTCGGAGGGGACAGATTTTGTGGAGTTTTGGAGCGAGGCAAGAGTTAAGAATATTGCGTATGCAAAAAATGAGGAGTTGGGCAGAGACGGTCTGATCGGGAATCTTTACAGCCGGAAAATACTGAGGGTTACCGACAAGAATTCAAAGTACTACAATTATCCTCTGCTGCCGGAAAACAGCGAGGATGCCGAATGGCAGTCGGAAGACGAATACTCCAAAGTAGGAAATTATAACCCCAGCTTTATCATGGGGTTTCAGACCACGCTTTCATACAAAAACTTCAGCTTGAGTATGACCTTTGACTGGAGATCGGGCGGACAATACGTGTCTCAAACCTGGAGGTACCTGACAGAAGGGGTTGTTTCGAATACATGGCTTAACCAACTCGTTATCCCGCCAGACGGGCTGGGCGGCAATCCGAGTAATGCCCTGCGCGACTGGGTAGTAGCCAACGCTGATGCCTTGATTTTTACCAACAATCCAAGGCCTGTTGGGGGACCAACACCTGATTTTGGCGGATATTACAACGATTTTTATACGGGAATAGGAGCTTATGACGGCACTTTTGCACCCGGCGTTTACGGATATTACGACGATAGCGGCAATTTTATCCTGACAAAGGAGAATCTGGGAAACGAAGGAACCGAGTTCAGGCCGTATGTCATGAGTTATCCCTGGGATATTGGAGAAGCGAACCTGTTTGATGCGGACTATGTAAAGTTAAGAGAGATTGCACTGAACTACCGGGTTCCTCAGAGAGCCTCCCAAAAATTGGGGATAAAGGACCTGAATGTTTCCGTGTACAGTAGAAACATTATGATTTGGACGAAAAATGCAGGTATGGGAATAGATCCCGAGAAAGCATATCAATCTGCGGGCAATGGAACGTTTAAACAAGGGGTCGAACGCTTCAACGCCGAACCCTGGGTAGTTCCAGTAGGATTCAAATTAAGTTTTTCTTTTTAAATGAGAATAATGTCATGAATAAGATTAAAAAACGTTTTACCGTAGCGTTAATATTGATGGTTGGCTTTGTTATCTCCTGCAAGGATCTCGAAGAGCTAAATATCAATCCAAATGGAGTTGATCCTGCCATTGCAGACGTGAATTTTTTGTTGCCTACGATTCAAACCAATACGGGACAAACAATATATAGCATCGGTTTTGGTACGTTTTCCGGAGTAATGCAACATACACAACATACCGGATGGGCAGGCGGACACAACAATTATGAATGGAACAGCCTTTCACACAGCTGGAATGGTTATTACAGCATTTTGATGAACAACAACGAGTACTTTAATAAAGCGGTAAAAGGAGATTACACCTTTCACGAAGGAGTAGCCCGTATTATGAGATCGTATGTTTTTGGCTTAATAACCGATATCTGGGGTGACGCACCTTATAAGGACGCGCTTAAGGCGGAACTTGGAGCTGATTACTTCAGGCCGGCTTTTGATCCGCAGCAGGAAATCTACCGGGGTATTTTGGCTGATCTGGATACTGCCAATACGTTGCTTTCAAAAAGTGCCGGTGAATATAAGAATATTGTGTCCAAACAAGACGTGGTTTACAAAGGAGATGCTTCAAAATGGCGGAAATTTGCGAACTCCCTTGCTTTGCGGTATTATATGCGGCTACAGGCGAAAGAACCCTCTTTTGCCGAGGCAGGGATCAAGAAGATGGCGGATAACCCTGTACAATTTCCATTGATAACCGTTGCGGAGGATGATGCAAACATCAGTTTCCCCGGGACTTCAGAAGGTGTCTCCAACCCGCTGAATACGGTCTACGATACCGATCCTGCCGGAGCCTATATGAGGGTGAAACTGGCAAAAACACTGGTAGATGTACTCAGGGAATACGATGATCCGCGGCTGGCGGTATGGGCAGATAAGATTGAGATTCCTTTGGTGTTGGTTCAGGGTAGCGGAATAGACCGGATCGTTGAAGGCAAGCGCGAAGTCTCGCAGGACATCGTGAGTGCTTTTGAAGAGACCAATGCGATGAAAGTAGATTTCGATCCGGAATATGCAGGCGTACCTGTTTCTCACTCCAGGGTACAGATCTTTAATATGAATAATGCCAACTCTGCCCAGGGGACAGTTAATCCGCACGCGTCCCATTTGAACAGCAGGTATAAAAAAACAACCGATCCTTTTGTGCTGATGAGGTTGATTTCAGCTTGTGAAACCAACCTGATACTCGCTGAGGCTGCTTATCGAGGGTGGATTCCGGGTGATCCTGCCGAATATTATGCCGACGGGGTCAGGGAGTCTCTCAAAGCCTGGGGGGTAGGGAATGATTTTGACAATTACATCACAAGAGTACCTTATGGTGGACTGGAGAGCATCATTGAACAAAAATGGATAGCCAGTTGGACAACGGCTCAAGAGGCCTGGTTCGACTGGAGAAGGACCGGACTGCCTGACCTGAAGACGGGACCATCGGCCATACGTCCGGTATTACCTATCCGGTGGTACTACCACACGAACGATGAGGTGGAGAAAAACAGGGCCAACGTTGAAGCAGCCGTTGAAAGGCTGGAAGCGACACCCTATCAGGGTACCGATCAGACCAAAAATAGTGCCTGGTCGAAGATGTGGGTTCTTCAGGGAACCGGGAAACCTTATTGATAAACGAATATCACTGTAGAAATTCAAAAAAAAACCAGATGAAAATATATTCTGTCCTAATAACTATCTCTTTACTCGTTTTACTTGCCTGCGGGCCTACCGGAGGAGGTAGGCTCAAGGGTTCGGTAAAAGACGAACCGTATGTTACTCCAGTTTCGGTGAAATACAGGGTGTCGCCCGGGTGGGATGGGACTGAACTAAAAAAAGTAGTGGTTAACGGAGACAACAGCGTATTTGTATTGACAGACAAGGGGGTGTTCAGGGATTTTCCCGGGGAGATTATCTCCAAAGACCTTATGTACAGCTCTCTTGCCGATAAGATCCCGATGGATATATCTATCCAGGAAGAAACGGGTTACCTGTATTATCTCTATGCCGACCGGTTCCTGACTAACATGCATGCAGGAAATATTTGCGGGCAATTTCCTGAAAATCAATACATACGTTTGGCTGTTAATAAATCGGGAGAGGTTCTTCTGCTGGGGGACAGAACAAGCGCCGTATACCGGGGCAACAACAAGCTGTCGGACATTAAACTACCCGAAGACCGTTTTATTGATTTGCAGGTAGAGGCAGGCAAGTTTTACCTGTTATCTCCGACATCCGTTTATCGTTTGGACAACTGCCAATGGAGCAGGATCCACCGGGGAGAAGGTATAACCGCCATGGCCCTTGCCGGAGACAGAATCGTTATAGGAACGGTTGACGGATATTACGAAACCGATGAAAAAGGTACTGTGATATCGGAAAAGAACAACCGCTTACCCGTGCCGGAGATCAGAAAGTTGCTGTCGGCTAACGGCCGTCACTGGTTTGCAACAGACTTTGGCGCATATTACAAGGACAGGGAAGGTATCCGTTACTTTACCGAGGAACGTTGGCTGGACCAGAACAACGTGATCGACATGACACTGGATCGATCGGGCAATGCCTACTTGCTTACTCCCACCGGGTTAAACAAAATCCATTTCAAAGAGGAAACATTGGCCGGAAAAGCAACCTATCTGCAGGACAACCTCCGGAAATACCATTTGAGATTCGGTTTTTCTGCTGAAGCCCGGCTGTTGGATCCGGAAGACCCCACATCGATTCGGTTGGAAGACAACGACAACGATGGTCTTTGGACCTCTTTTTATCTGGGGAGCCAGGCTTTCCGGTATGCTGTAACCAAAGAGAAAGCAGCTAAGCAGTATGTCTGGGAATCGTTCGAGCCCTACGAACGCCTGCTCGTTATTCATCCCATCACGGGATTCTCAGGCAGGACCTTTGAGCGAACAGGATATATTGCGGGGGATACTATCCCTTGGCGGCCCGCCATTGATCCAGATTGGTGGTGGAAGGGAACGACCAGCACCGACGAGTTTGTAGGATATATTTTCGTAGCATCCGTTATCGATCAGTTTATTGCGGAAACCCCGGAGGAGAAGCAAAGGGTAGCCGATTATATCGATGCGATCATGACGCATATTGTATCGAACGATTATTACTTCATTGATTATGATGGCCAGCCCACCTTGTGGGGAAGATGGAATCCAGCGTATGTAAACTCTTTTGCTGAAACGCAGTTCGATAGAAGATTAAACAGTACGCTGACGATCGCGGGGCTACAATTGGCGTACAGGCTGACCGGCAAAGAGATCTATAAAACAGAGGCGTACCGCATGATGGAGGACCACGGTTATCTGGAGAACATGAAAATTCCGATGAAAAACATCCGGTTTACGTCCGGATTTCAACACCAGGGAATAACCATGGGACAAGACTGGAACCACTCCGATGATGAGATGGCGTTTCTTACCTATTGGGTATTGTATCATTACGCATTTGACGATACCCTCAGGGATGAATATAAAAAAATGATCAACGATCATTGGGAAATAGAAAAACCGGAACGAAATGCGTTATGGAATTTATTGACTTACGGGACCTCGGGTGAAATTGACCAGAAGTCTGTAATCTGGTATTTACGTGAATTTCCTGCGGATACCCGAAGATACGCGGTGCAAAATTCCCACCGGAAAGATGTAGAGTTCTTGCCTAAAGACTCCATCGGAAATTTCAGGGAACAATCCTCCCGGGAGTTGCTTCCCAAGGGAGAACGTCCGATGAACCGACACAACGCCAACGAATTCCAGCTGGATAGCGACCGGGGAAGCAACAGGATTTTAGCCGGGGATGAGTATCTTCTACCCTACTGGATGGCCCGTTACTTACGAGTCTTGGAGTAATGAAATCGAATTTTAATTAATAAACAACGAACAAATGAAAAAAATATTTTCTGTAATCTTTATACTGTTCATGTCGTCAGTGGGTTTCGCTCAACTGAATGTAACCCCTGAAACGGCATTGATGCATTACCTGAATAACAACGATAATACAAACGCCTGGGAAGTACGTGAGACGTATCCGGTAAATAAGGCTCAGGCTTATTCGGTTTTATTTATCTCGCAAAAATGGCAGCAAATCCTGTGGAAACACGAGATAATTATTTTTGTACCACAAACCATAGCGTACGATGGCGCACTTTTGTTCATTACCGGCGGATCTGTAAAGGACGGATTTCCCAATGTGTCGGGAAAAAACGATGAAACAACGTCATTTATGGCCGATTTAGCGCATAAGAACAAGGCGATAACCGTTTTGCTCCGCCAGGTGCCTAACCAGCCCCTGTACGACGGATTAACGGAAGATGCCCTGATATCCTATACACTGAACGAGTTTAAAAAAGATGAGGATTACTCCTGGCCGCTGCTTTTCCCCATGACAAAAAGTGCCATTAAAGCAATGGATGTGGTACAGGCATTCTCGGCTGAACACCTGGGGCGGGAACTTAACCGGTTTGTCGTATCAGGAGCTTCAAAACGAGGATGGACCACGTGGCTGTCAGCTGCGACGGAAGACAAACGGATCGTTGCCATTGCCCCCATGGTCATTGACATGTTGAACATGCCGGCGACACTGGATTATCAAAAGGAGATGTATGGAGAATACAGTGAAGAAATTCAGGATTATGTGGATCTCGAGATACCGCAGTCGATAAACAGTGACTTTGGAAGTGCTGTTGTAAAGATGATAGACCCCTACTCATACAAGGATAAGCTTCTATTGCCAAAAATGATTATTCTGGGTACCAATGACCCTTATTGGACTGTTGATGCAGTAAAGCACTACATCAACGAGATCCCCGGGCATAACTTACTGCATTATGTGGCTAATGCCGGCCACAACCTGGGAGATAAGAAGCAGGCCCTGGCCGCCTTGAGTGCCTTTTTTGCCCTGAACCTGACAAATAGGCCTATACCGGCCTGTTCATGGACCCTTAACGAAAAGGGGCGAAATATTGATCTGGAGGTTAAAGCAAGTTCCGGGGAATTGATAGGTGCCAGGTTGTGGTCCTCCTCTTCAGATAGCCGCGACTTTCGCCAATCTACCTGGACAAGCCGGGAAATAAAACCGGATCCAAAAGATGGGTCCACTGTAAAGGCCCGCTTGAAATATCCAAAAGATTCCTATACTGCATTCTACATCGATTTGATTTATCCCGACCCCAATGGAGGTGAATATTCGGTAAGTTCACGTACCTTCGTTGCAGACAAAAAACAGGTATTCGTAAAATAGGACATCCACCGTTTATTATTGGAGAAATATGAAAAAAACAGCTTTTTTTTTACTGATTCTAATTTATTCTTGCATGAACTTGTACAGTCAAACCCTGGCTGAGAAATTGGGATTTACACGAAACGACAAAATCCTGATCATCAACAATGACGATGCCGGCATGTGCCATGCGGCCAACAAAGCTACGGTGGAGGGAATGGAAAACGGACTGATCAGTTCGGCGACCATAATGACGTCCTGTCCCTGGTACAATGAGATTGCCTCATACGCAGCAGCTAATCCCTGTAAAGGTTTTGGGGTACATTTGACACTGACCTCGGAATGGAAAAACTATCGATGGGGAACCGTGGCTCCCCGCAACGAAGTGCCCGGACTGTATGACGGGCAAGGGTATATGTGGAAAGAAGTTATGGAGGTATATGCCTCTTCAGGTCCGGAGGAGGCGTTGATTGAAGGACGCGCCCAACTTAAAAAAGCGTTGGATAGTGGTATACCTGTGACCCATATTGATTCGCACATGGGTACTTACCAATATTCGCCGGACTATATGAAGGTGTACATTCAGTTGGCAAAAGAGTTTAATCTCCCACTACGCATGCCTTCTCAAACGACCCTTAACAACCTGGGTGCTCCCGATTACAGGGAGATTTGCCGCAGGGAAGGCATTTTACACCCCGACTACTTCATACACGAAGAGTTTGAAGGGTATTCTACGGAAAATGTAGCCGGGTTTTGGACAAACTATATCAAAAACCTGAAGCCCGGAGTTACGGAAATTTACGTTCACGCATCTGCTGAAGGAGAAGAAATCCGCACCATCACCAATTCGGCAGCGAAACGCATTAAAGAGCTGGAGTTTTTCACCAGCAATGAGTTAAAAGAGCTGATTGAGAAGGAAGGGATTATAGTTATCAGCTACCGTCCCTTGTTGGAACTTCAGAGAAAGAAATGAAAGTAATAAAAACTATCGGGATCTCACTTCTGGTTGTAATAACCCTGATCTGTGTCTACGGTTACATCAATATGCGTGACCGCCACCCGGGATATCGCACCGACCTGATAATAGAAAACAGGAAACCCGGTGTGATGCGCGCCGGCTTTGCCGCAGTTTCCATTACGCCGGAGTATATGGAGCCTTGGAACGATACGGATAACAATGCACGTTATGAACCCGAGAAAGGAGATACGTATGAAGACCTGAACGGAAACGGGAAGTTTGATACACACTGGATTGCTGGTTTTGGAAATAAAGTCGCCGCACAGGGTGTTCACGACGATTTGTGGGCCAGGGCAATGGTGCTGGACGATGGCATTACCCGGCTTGCACTGGTGGCAGTGGATGTGATCGGCATTTTTCATCCGATGGTAATCGATATCCGGAAGATGGTGCCGGAAGAAGCAGGTATCACCTATCTGGTGATCGCATCCACCCATACCCATGAAGCTCCCGATTTGCTGGGTCTCTGGGGAGAATCACCTTTCAGGAGCGGAGTCAACAAGGAGTGGAAAGAGTATGTGAAAGAACGGGTGGTTCAATCCGTTGTGGACGCCGTGGAAGTGATGCGTCCAGCCTGTTTCCGTTTCTCTCAAAACCTCACGGAAGGGAAGGTAACTATAAAAGACACCCGTGAACCTTATGTCTTTGACGAAGGCCTCCGGATGATGCAGGTGACTGATGCCGAGACTTCAGAAACGTTGGGAACACTGATCCAATGGGCCAATCATCCCGAAACATTGTGGAGCAAGAACCTGCTTATCTCTTCTGATTTTCCCCACTACCTGAGGAAAGCTGTCGAGAAAGGGGTCTATCATGGAGACAGCCTCATCAGAAAGGGCGCCGGAGGCGTTGCTCTCTATGTGAACGGTGCTGTAGGCGGATTGATGACTACCCATGCCTCCATGGAAGTGGTTGACCCGTTCCGCGATACAGTGTATTTAGACCCGTCGTTTGATAAGATCCGTGCACAAGGAGACACCCTTGGATTGATCATACTCCGCACGATGGAGGAAAAGGCCGTAGAGATAAGGGAGGCCAGCATCAATCTACGTGCGAAAACGTTAGACCTTCCTCTGAGGAATCGTCTGTTTCGGCTCGCTGCGGCAATTGGGATTATGGATGCAGATATGACCGGATGGATGAAAAAACGTACAGAAGTGGCTGTGTGGAGTATCGGCCCGGCCAGTTTCATTACCTTCCCTGGAGAACTTTATCCCGAAATATTGAATGGAGGGGTAGTGGCTCTGTCCGGCCGGGATATTCCGGTGGTTCCGCTGGAAACGCCTCCCCTGCGCTATATGATGCAGGGAACGTTCCGTTTTGGCATTGGGCTGGCCAATGATGAGATCGGTTATATCATCCCCAAAAGCCAGTGGGATGAGAAGAAGCCGTATGTATACCGGGACAAGCCCTATTACGGTGAACAGAACTCGCTTGGCCCGGAAACAGCTCCGCTTTTGTACAATGAGCTGCGTCAACTGTTGAAGGAGTTATCCGGTAAGCCGTATTAAATTTTTCTTCACTATAAACTCTTTTCATGCGATGGCGAAAAAAAGTATGCTGATTCCTCTTTTCATTTTTTATAGCCTGTTTGTGGCTCCTGTGTCTGGTGAAAATTATGACTTCTCTAACGCCTCCGTAATTGTTTCTGAAAACATAGCCCCTGTTTTCAGGGAAACTATTGTCGACATCCTTCGGGAGGAAACCTACAGGCTTGCCCGGATCCATTTACCCCAGGGCAAGGAGTGGACAGGTACCAACATTGCTCTTTCCCTGGCCGCTGACGCATCACTTTACGGAGAACCTTTTCCGGCGGGTATTGAACTTCCGGTAGAAGATGAATCATATACCGTGGCGTTGGATAGTGGTAATGGGAGAAAAACGCTCTGGTTGATCGGAAAAGATGAGCGAGGCCTGTTGTTCGCTGCAGGCCATTTGTTGCGAACGATGCTTTTCGAATCCCAGACGATCACTTTCAATTCCGGTAATGCCATCTGTTCTGCCCCAGCATATCCGGTACGCGGTCATCAACTGGGTTACCGGAACACAGCGAATTCATACGACGGGTGGAGCCCCGTGCAATACGACCGATACATTCGTGAATTAGCCCTCTTTGGTGCAAACAGTATAGAAAATATTCCTTTCGACACTTCGGATAGTCCTCACATGAAAACATCGCCTCAGGAGATGAATATCCTCATCAGTCAAATGTGTGAAAAGTATCGCATGGATTACTGGGTGTGGATTCCAGTTGAAAAACTATCCAACGATGCTGTTTTTAAAACAGAACATCAAAAGCATGCCGATTTTTACAAAAGTTGTCCTAAACTGGACCATGTGTTTATCCCGGGAGGTGACCCCGGTGATAATCACCCGCGGGAATTACTGCCCTTCCTGGAAACCGTTTCGAAAGATTTGCAAAAATACCATCCCGGTGCCGGAATCTGGTTATCGTTACAGGGATTCAACGACGAACAAACCGATTATTTTTTCAAGTACCTGACCGAAAAATCGCCCGATTGGCTGAAAGGGGTTGTTAGCGGCCCCGGAAGCCCTTCTCTGGCGATAACCCGCTATCGCCTGCCGGACAAATACATGCACCGCCATTACCCCGATGTGACACATACCGTCAGGTGTCAATACCCCACACTTAACTGGGATCAGGCTTTTGCGCTGACTTTGGGGCGTGAGCCCGTTAATCCGCAGCCGTTTTATTACGCTAAGGTACACAATGAATATGCCCCGCATACCGACGGATTCATTACCTATTCAGACGGAATAAACGACGACGTAAATAAGTTCATCTGGACACGGAAGGGGTGGAACCCGGATGAAGACGTCACGGAAATTATGAATCAATACGTACGTTTCTTTTTCGGAATGGATAATCCTGAATCTGCTACGAACGCGATTATAGGTTTAGAGAAGAACTGGGACGGGCCCATTAACGAGAATGCCGGAATTGAACTGACGTTGAGCGAATGGAACAGGTTGGAACACGAATATCCGCATCTCAGCCGAAATTGGCGATGGCAAATGTGTCTCTACCGGGCTAATTACGATGCTTACATACGCAGGCGGAACCTTTATGAGAAAAACCTGGAGAAAGAAGCAAACCACATACTCTCCTGCGCAGGCTCAATAGGGATTGAGCAAGCTATGAAACAAGCGCTGGATAAAGTTAATGAAGCCGATACAATCAATGTTGCTCCTGGATTGAAGCAGAAGATTTACGGTTATGCCGACTCCCTGTTTTTGTCTGTTTCCCTGCAATCCAGCGTCGAACGATATAGGGCAAGCGGGCCGGAAAGGGGTTGTACGTTGGATTTTCTGGACTATCCGTTGAATAACCGCTGGTGGTTGGCGGATGAATTTCAAAAAATAAAACAAATGCCCACAGATGGAGAGAAGCTGGAACGTATAAAAGTCCTAAGTGAATGGGAAAATCCGGGTAAAGGGAGTTACTACGACAATGTTTCAAACATTGCCAAAAGCCCACATGTTTTAACAACAGTGTATGATGCTACCGATTTTGCCTGGTGGGATAACGGTATTTCCCGTAAACGCCTGTCAACACAGCTGTTTCAGAACTATCCGGAGTTGGAGTACACGGACCTGGATCCTGATGGGCGTTACCTGATTCGTGTTGCGGGATACGGAGATGCTTTGCTCAGAGTGGATGGGGAAAGGATAACCCCTGTCCTGTACAACAAAGAATTGGAAACATTCAAGGAGTTTCTGATAGACCCCCGTTATACGCGAGACGGCAGCATCACGGTAACTTTCGATGAACCGGAAGAATCGCACCTGAACTGGCGGCAACATTCTAAAATCTGTGATATCTGGCTGTTAAAACGGAATTAAAAAAGAATATACATACACGAACATTAAACGATAAAAAGGTATGAAATCATTTTCCATTGTAACTTTATTATTAGTAACGGCGCTATCCTGTAGCAGCTATCCAAGTGAGAAACACAATACGGAGCCAACGTCAGGCATCAAACACGGCATTGTCTACTACCAGGAAAACAAGTATGGCGGTTGGCCTGCGAACAACGGTATATGGATCTGGGACAATGAGATATTAGTGGGATTTGTCGAGGCAGACTATAAACCGGCAGACGGCTTACATACGTATAACCAATCATCAGCACACCATAAATACGCCCGCAGTACCGACGGAGGAGAAACCTGGACGATAGAGGACGCTTACGAACAGGGGCAAACGGCTTGGGGGAATGATCACAGCATCGCTGTAGACAAGGCGGAAACGCCGGTAGCTTTAAAAACACCGGTGGAAGACTTTACCGATCCCGGCTTTATCATTACATTTGTCCGCCATAACAATAACAACGGGCCTACCCATTTTTATTATTCCATGAACAAAGGGGGTGTGTGGTCGGGCCCCTATTCCTTTCCGGATTTAGGTACGGCAGGAATAGCAAACCGTACCGATTACATAGTGGAAAGCGATCAGGAACTCAGCGTGTTTCTTACTACGGCAAAAACAAACAAAAAAGAAGGGCGTGTTGCTTTTGCGAAAACAACCGATGGGGGTATAAACTGGGAGTTTGTCTCGTGGATTACCGATGAGCAGGGAGGATTCGATATTATGCCTTCATCGCTGCGGTTATCGGATACGGAATTGATAACTATCATTCGTACGAGAACAGCCGAAAGGCAGGATTTACTGACCGCTTACCGTTCTTCCGATAACGGTAAGTCGTGGGCCAGATTAAAGAATCCTGTAAACGATACGGGGAACGGAGGCTCTCCGCCGGCACTGGTCAAACTGCAAGACGGACGGTTGGCCTTGGCCTATATTTATCGGAGCGTATACGGTTCCCGTGTAAATGTGCGTTTCAGCTCGGATAACGGAGAAAGCTGGAGCGATGAGGTTGTGCTCAGAAGCGGCGACGGCGCCAACCGCGATGCCGGTTATCCGCGCATGGTACAAAGACCAGACGGGAAATTGGTATTGATCTACTACTGGAACAATGCGAACGATGAAGATTCAACCCCGTACCGGTACATCGCATCCACCATTTTCGATCCTGGAAAATGGAAGTAAAGGCAACAGGTTTTGCAATAGAAAACACTTTAGATTAATTATACTTTATGCAGTTAACCGTTATTGATATCGTTATTTTTCTTGTTTTTACCCTAGGAACTGTACTGTTCGGGAGTTCATTTTTGCGGAAAAATAAAACCGCTGGTGATTTTATGACCGCAGGAAAGGGGATGTCTGGATTTGTGGTTGGGATGTCTATCTTTGCCACGTACGTAAGTAGCATCAGTTTTCTGGCACTGCCCGGCAATGCATATACAGGAAACTGGAATTCATTTGTATTCAGTCTGTCCATTCCGGTTGCTATCTTTTTTGCTGCAAGGTATTTTGTCCCTTTCTACCGGAGTATCAACAGCCCGTCAGCTTACAGTTTTTTAGAAGAGCGTTTTGGAAAATGGGCCCGATTGTATGCTTCGAGTTGTTACTTGTTAACACAAATTGCCCGTATCGGCTCTGTCCTGTTTCTACTGGCGCTTCCGCTCAATGCCATGCTGGGCTGGAGCATCCCGTTGATTATTATCCTGACAGGAGTCTGCGTAGTGTTATATGCGGCTTTAGGAGGAATCAAGGCGATTGTTTATACCGATGCCATACAAGGATTGATTCTGATTGCCGGGGCATTGGCCTGTCTGGTAATCCTTATGGTATCCATGCCTGGAGGAGGTAACGAACTGTTGCGTATCGGAATGGAGTACGATAAATTCTCCCTGGGGAGTTTGGGATTGACTTTGAATGAGCCCACGTTTTGGGTAACACTCATATACGGGCTGTTCATTAATCTTCAGAACTACGGCATTGATCAGAATTATGTGCAACGGTATAAGACGGCCAGAAATGAGAAGAGCGCACGCTTTTCGGCCCTTTTTGGCGGCCTTTTGTATGTACCCGTCAGTTTATTGTTCTTTTTTATTGGCACGGCGTTGTTCGTTTATTATAAAACCCAGCCCGGTTTGCTTCCGGAAACGGTTACCGGAGACCAGGTATTTCCCTATTTTATCGTGAATGGCTTGCCGGCAGGATTTACCGGCCTGTTGATCGCTGCCATATTTGCTGCAGGAATGAGTACGGTCTCTACCAGCATAAATAGCTCTGCAACGGTTGTATTAACCGATTTTTTTAATGTGACTTCTCACAGTGAAGCCGACGAAAAGAGGAAAATGAATATCCTGCACGCCACATCAGTCATCCTGGGAGCATTGGGAGTAGGTGTGGGATTAGCCATGATGTCTGTGAAGAGCGCGTTGGATGCTTGGTGGAGCATGGCGGCAATTTTCAGCGGAGGCATGCTGGGGTTATTCTTCCTGGGATATATAGCTCGTGGGATAAAAGGGTCATATGCTTTTGTAGGAGTGATTTGCGGCGTATTGCTCATTGCTTGGATGTCGTTAAGCAAACAAACCGTTTTTCACAATTATTTAACCATTGTTCTGGGAACACTCGTTATTTTTACTGTCGGCATGTTGCTGGCAATTGCAGGTAGCAGGCTGAAGAAGGGTAATTAGGAAAAGCTATCGCAGACTAGATCCGTTTTAACCGATTTGTTTAGTGAAAACAGGAAAAACATGAGTATCTTTACTGAGGATTATCTGAAAAACAAGATGTCAAGTTCATTCGTTTTTAGTCTTGACCAATAATAAATTTAATTCCGGTATGGATAAAAAAATTAGAATATTGGCTTTTGGAGCCACGGCCTTTTCTGCTTTATATGCTCAGCAGAAACCCAATATTGTCCTCATTTACGCCGACGATATCGGTTACGGCGATCTTTCGTGCTACGGGGCCACACGCGTGCAAACCCCTCATGTGGACGCGCTCGCCAACAACGGCGTGCGGTTCAGAAACGCCCATTCGGCCGCAGCCACCAGCACGCCGTCCCGGTACGGCCTGTTTACGGGAGAATACCCGTGGCGCCGGAAAGGAACGGGTATTGCAGCCGGAGATGCCGCACTTATCATTAAACCAGACAGATACACGTTACCCAAGATGATGAAGGAAGCCGGATACGCCACCGGTGCCGTGGGCAAATGGCATTTGGGAATGGGCGCCGAAACCGGGAAACAAAACTGGAACGAAAGGGTATCTCCCGGGCCGGCAGAAATCGGATTTGACTATTCCTACATCATGGCGGCAACGGGCGACCGCGTACCGTGCGTGTACATGGAAAACCAGCGAGCCGTGGGGTTAGACCCCAAAGACCCGATAGAAGTGAGTTACACCAAAAACTTCCCCGGCGAACCCACCGGAAAAGACAATCCCGAATTGCTGACGAAACTGAAACCGAGCCACGGACACGACATGGCAGTAGTAAACGGAATTTCTCGTATCGGGTTTATGAAAGGCGGGAAGTCGGCACTTTGGGAGGATGAAAACATAGCCGACAGCATCACGGTACATGCCATTCGATTTATTGAGCGTAATAAGGATAACCCTTTCTTTCTTTATTTTGGGACTAACGATATTCACGTGCCTCGTTATCCGCACGGGCGTTTTCGCGGGAAGACCGATATGGGATATCGGGGCGATGCTATTTTACAATTCGACTGGTCGGTGGGTGAGGTGGTTCGTGCTCTCAAAGAAGCCGGAGTTTACGATAATACGCTTATTATCATCACCAGCGATAATGGTCCTGTGGTGGATGACGGATATCAGGATGAAGCTGTCGAAAAACTTAAAAATCATAAACCGTGGGGTCCTTTCCGGGGTGGAAAATACAGCACATTTGAAGCGGGGACACGCGTGCCGTTTATTGTTCACTGGACAGGAAACGTCCGTCCGGGAGTTTCCAATGCGTTGGTATCCCAGATAGATATGCTGGGCACCCTTGCCGAACTTGCGGGGATAGATCTTGCCGAAGCCGGGCAGTTCGATACACAGAAACACCTTCCCGCCTGGTTGGGCAATGACCCTAAAGGAAGGGATTATATTATTGGGTCTGCCGGTTCTTTGACATTACTGACCCGTGATTGGAAATATATAGAGCCGAACAAGGGAAATGCATATTCTGCACATACCAATACCGAGTTGGGAAATAATCCTGAAGACCAATTGTACAATATCACCATTGACAGAGGAGAATACGATAATGTGGCCGTAGAAAATCCGTTGATGGTGAAATTTATGAAGCAGATTTTGGAAGAGGAAAAGGCCAAAGGTACAGGTCTGGAACTTTAAACTCTTACGTATCTATAGTCTTTATCTATGATGGGCGGTGAAAAATCTATCAAGAAAATATGTTTTATAACATATTTTTCTCTATCTTTGTACTGATTTTAATGGCAAGCGAGTTATTAGAAATCAATTTTAGGTTATCAACATTATTCTGAAAAAAGTTTCTTGTAAACGGTTGCCGATAAATCATAACTTTTAAAGAAAGGATAAAATTATGAACATCAAAAACCTTACAAAAGAAGACATTTTGTCTCAAATCAAGTATTTGGAACAAAATATCAACAAAGGATCTGCTGTATATCAGACTAATCGAATCAGCAGGATCAGAACATTGAAATCAAGCTTGCGTAACCGCAGGCCAGTATCTCTGTGATAGCATCGCGATCGGTAACTGATCCGAATGCTTTACTTCAACTACAATTTACACCAGATATTTAACAAAAAGCTGCTCATCCGAACAGCTTTTTTTCGTTTTATCCGGCGATCATCTCTTCCGGTGAAAGATTCTCCAGCTTTTCCTCCTTTTTTTTCTTTAGGGCTATTCTCAGCCAGGTATACCCAATTATCATCGATAAAGTAGATGCTACCAGTACTGCCAGTTTAGCGGTGTCTTGCAGGGATTTGTCGTCGAATGCCAGCATCGATACAAAAATTGACATCGTAAAACCTATTCCGGCGAGGATACCCACACCTATGTATAACATCCAGTTTGGTTTGGTTTTCAGCTTGATGATTCGCGTTTTTGTCATTAAATACACAGCCAATGAAATACCTGCCGGCTTTCCGATTAATAAACCAAGAATAATCCCGATGGATAATTCGCCCAACAAATTAGCTATAGCCGAGCCGTTGATAAATATGCTGGTATTGGCCAACGCGAAAATGGGAATGATAAGGAAGTTGACAGGAAACAAAAGTACTTTTTCATAGACCGGAATCTTTTTTACAGGAAGCAATGCGGATAGAATCACCCCTGCAAAAGTAGCGTGAATACCCGATTGATACATACAATACCACATCACTACTCCGAGTGAAAGATATAAGATTCTGGATAGGGGATTTCGTAAATATTTTATTACCAGTACGATCAGTATAATACACGCTGCAACTCCCAATAGCCACATAAACTCAGGTTGACTTCCGTAAAAGAAAGCAATGATCAGGATAGCACAGAGGTCATCAATGATGGCGAGTGCGGTAAGAAAGATTTTCATCGAGTGCGGGACAGATTTTCCCAATAAACTTAAAATTCCCAGGGAAAAAGCAATGTCTGTTGCTGCGGGAATGGCCCACCCCGACTGATAAATCGTTCCTTTGGTGGCTGTTAAGAAAATGATTGCCGGGAAAATAACGCCAAACAATGCGGCAACCATCGGTAGCATCATTCTACTTGGTGTAGAGAGCTCGCCTATAACTGTTTCACGCTTGATTTCCATGCCCACCTGAAAGAAAAATAACGCCATTAAGGCATCGTTTATTATGTGCAGGATGCTGTGTGGTAAATGTATGGAGTGTAAGAATGGAATTTCCGTTTCCCAAAAATGGTTGTAGCTTTCGCCGATGCCGGGTAAATTGGTTAAAATGAGTGATGCTGTTGTGCAAAGCAGGAGCAGTACGCCAACTGCACGACTGTCGTGTAGGAAATCTGTTATGGTAAATTTACGGCTTTTTGTTCCTGTAGGGTGTAGATGCTGAGTCATAAATGGACTGTTTATGAAAGTAAGAAATTGAAATCATCTTCGTGGGACAGCTCCCTGGGCTCTTGCCCGAATTTAAAAATACGTGCGTTACGTTCTCCGACAAGAACCAGTTCCTTGTCTTCCAGCAATAACATTGTTCCTTCGCGCAGTCCAACGACAAAAAGATCTCTATTGACTTCGATAAATTCGTTGATGCGCACCTCGCGGGTTTCTCCACCGTGGTTGGCCGGATGATCATCCAGGTAATGCGGGTTTATCTGAAACGGAACTAGCTTGAGCGTTTTAAATTTATCCGGCTCCACAATAGGCATGTCATTAGTGGTTTTCAGCGTGGGACAGGCAATGTTTGAGCCAGCACTCCACCCGATATACGGTGTTCCTTTCTTTACGCGCTTCCGAATGACCTTCATCAATCCTTTTTCCTGAAGAATTTTCACCAATTGCCAGGTGTTCCCACCCCCGACCACTATTGCGTCAGCATTTTCAATAGCCTCTACGGGATTGATAAACCGGTGAATACCGGTTACGTGATGTCCGATTTCGGCAAACCTGTTGTTCACCTTTTCTTCGTATTCATCGTAAGAGAACGTGACGGCCGCATAAGGTATAAAAATAGCGTTTTTGGCTCTGTCGCCCAGGAAATTCTTAATGTGCTCTTTGGGATAATCCAAATAAGCTTCTCCTGGATTCGTGGAGTTGCTGATTAACAATAATCTCATCTTTTTGTGGTTTTGAAGTTTTGTGGATGCAAAGATAACAAAATTGTTGAAAATATCCGGTTTTAAGGCTATATTTGCACTCAAAATTCTTATCAGACAAGCAGATATGGATGAGATATTGCAACAGATCAGAACGGATTTACGCCGTTCCATGAATGGTATCGCTTCTAAGAGTATGCGGGAGAAGGGACTGCATTACAAGCTGAATTTTGGTGTGGATGTTCCCCGGCTGCGTGAACTTTCCAAAAGATATCCCATTGATGTTCAATTGGCTGAACTCTTGTGGAGACAGGAAACCCGTGAGTTAAAGATATTGGCAACGATGTTGTATCCTGTTCATGAATTCGATATGGATAAAGCCGATGAATGGGTGAAAGAAATTCCCAATCACGAAATTCGGGAACAGGTATCTATGAATTTATTCCAGAAACTAGACTTTGCGGACAAGCTGGTGCAAAAATGGACAGATTCGAAAGATGAAGAAGTCCGGACCAGCGGTTACTGGTTGTTTGCCCGGTTGTTGATTGTGAAGTCGGGTTTGGTCAATAAGACAAACCAAAACGAGATTATGGAAAAAATGATTTCAGACTTGAGTGCCGGGTCCTACTTCCTTCGTCTCTCCGCACAACGTGCATTGACCTTTCTAGGCAGGACTGCGGAGTCGTTTTCAAAAAAGATTTTGGACGGGATTCAGGATCTTCAAACTTCGGGTGATGCCGCCAAAAAAGAAATCTTTGACAGCCTGAGCTTCGAATTTACGGATTTTCCCGATTGACTAAAGGCAGTTTGGATATTAAACTATCAATCTCCTCCTCCTTGCAATGGATAAAAATGTTTTTGTGGAAATCACAAAGTTTATCGGATGCCTGCAAAAACGACTCTTTTTCCGGTGGCGCAAGTACGTCGGATAACATCGTGGCAGACTTCCACAACCCGGGAAAAACCTTCGTCAGTTCCGCCCTCCCTTTATCGGTTATAAAAACACGCATCCTGCGCTTGTCTTCCTCGTCGCGGCGCTCACCGATAAGCTTCGCTTTCAGAAGTCGCCGCATAACTTCATTGCCTGAAGTTTTTTCAATCACATTCCTGTTGTTGATCTCTGTCTTGGACAAACTCTCTTCATTAAACAATGCTACCAGGTAGGTGTATTCATCGACAGTTTGGAGCAGTGATCCCTTCAGGGCTTTCTTGATGTAGAACTTGGAATACCGGTGCAGGAAACTTATGTTTTGCGCAATACGTACCGTGTCGTTTCTGTTCTCTTTGATTGTCCGTCTCTGTTGCAGAAAAAGAATAAAGTCATTCAGCAAAAGTTCTACTTCGGTTGATTGAGTTGTTTTCTCAAACTGATCCAGTAATTCAATTATCTCGAGCAACAATTTTTTTGATTTCATAAACGAATAAATTTGTACGTAAAAGTACTAAATCTTGTGTTAATATACAAAATATCCTGATTTAAAATAGCATATAGTACGAAAATGTA
>ENA-UOOE01000900-UOOE01000900.1-fermentation-metagenome-genome-assembly--contig:-NODE-900-length-26992-cov-4.526896_pt1 | contig 26992 bp, 27 predicted proteins | sample MGYA00245776_ERZ724021 | MGnify/ENA primary metagenome ERZ724021 (study PRJEB28704, sample SAMN03018321) | fermentation metagenome | biome: anthropogenic terrestrial biome; feature: soil; material... | reverse complement strand
CCTTAGTGAACGTGAAACACGGATGGGATTGTTATCCCTTAGATAGCGCCGAATCTCCCCGATAATCATGGGAACTGCATAGGTGGAGAACTTGACACCGCGGTTCTCATCGAAATTTCGGGCGGCCTTTACAAGCCCCAGGCAACCTGCCTGAAACAAATCATCATACTCTATGCCGCGGCCCTTAAAGTGCCGCGCGCAGGCATGAACGAGACCGATATTTTCCCGGGCAAGCCGGTCACTGTCCATTTTTGGCCGGACGGCGGGCAATCGTCTTCTGCAAAATGACAGAAGTCCCTTTCCCCGGTTTGGAAGCAACATGAAGTCTGTCCATAAAACTCTGCATTACCGCAAAACCAAGGCCGGCACGTTCATCGCCTGACGTTGTGTACATTGGCTGCATGGCCTTCTGAATATCCTCAATGCCGCAACCGCGGTCCCGTACTTTTACAATCACTTTTCCATCTTCATAAATCCGGCAGTTTATGTAAATGGTTCCAATGGTATTTCGGTAAGCATGGACAATGCAGTTCGTCACTGCTTCTGAAACAGCCGTCTTGATGTCGCAGAGTTCTCCAACCGTAGGGTCAAGCTGTGCCACAAAAGCAGAAACAGCCGCCCGTGCAAAAGCTTCGTTCGACGAGTTGCTCGGAAATGAGAGCTGCATTTCATTCATTGGTTTCATCGGGATCCCCCTTTCTGATTGTGCAAAGTTGGTTAAGGCCCGCGAGCGAGACAATGCGCTCAATATTTGGCGGAAGATTCCGGATTTCCACTTTTCCTCCCCAAAGCTGCATCAGCTTGCAGCGGCCCATGACAAGGCCAACCCCGGAACTGTCCATAAAACTGACATCGGAAAAGTCGAGCACCAGTTCCTGCGGCTTGACTTTCGTTGCAGTCAAATCGATTTCACCCCGGATTTCCCGCGCTGCATGGTGATCAATCTCACCGCTCAGAGCTGCGGTAAGGACTTCGTTTTTAAAAATCAGCCTGACTCCCATGGAACATGCACCCCCCGAATCTACTTCTATAGGCTATTGAGTTAGTTTGTCCCATACGGGCATAAAAGATTCCCTATCTACTACAATAATAGATAGGGAACGATTTTTTACTCGAAAAATGTAGAGAAGCCCTTTATTTTTTATTTTTCAGCCATTTAAGGGCCGGTTCCCGCAGTTCCCCAGCTAAATAAAAAGAACCGCAAATCACGAGTGCATCATATGGCCCTATCAGCGAAAAGGCGCAGGAAAGCGCCTCCTGAGCATTTTCAGCGGCATCGGCAGGGACACCCTGTCTTTGCCAAAGCTCCGCAAGCTTTTCTGCCGCAAGAGCACGAGGCGATGAAGGCGCAGCCGTAAACACCCGGGAAAACAAACAGGATAGATTTTCGACGGCATGGAAAGCATCTTTATCCGCCATCATCCCCATAACGGCAATAATTTTTCTCCCCGGCAAATAGCGGTGCAGGGCCGAAGCAAGGGCAGCTGTTCCCTCCGGATTATGGGCACCATCCAGAAGGACGAGATTTGGAAAGCACTTCCAGACGTGCTGGCAGCCGTGCAACGGCAAAGCCTTTTTGCTCCGCAGAAATTGGAACCGGGTATCCTTCTCTTTTCAGAACTTCAAGGGCAGCAAGAGCAACAGCAGCATTTTTAAGCTGGTGCTCTCCGGCAAAAGGCAGAAAGAACTCCGTGCCGCAACTGAGAAATCTGGTTCCGGAAAGGCTGTCTGAGAGAATGTGGAAAGGATCAGGTGGAACTTCCGTCAGCGGACAGCCACTTTCCTGCGCCGCATGGCGGATGACTTTCAGCGCAGCCAACGGAATGCCCGGCCCACAAATTGCAGGGCAGCCGAGCTTAAAAATCCCGCTTTTTTCCGCTGCTATCTCCCCGACCGTATTTCCAAGCTCTTTCGTATGGTCCAGTGAAATGGAAGTAATAAGGGAAGCAAGAGGATTTTTGATAACGTTTGTTGCATCAAAGCGACCGCCAAGTCCGGTTTCCAGCACAATAATATCGCATTTCTGCTCCGCAAACCAAAGCATGGCTGTAGCGGTAATCGTCTCAAATTCATTTGCCTGAGTACCGCACTTTTCCAGCCTGTCCGCAGCGCGAAAAACACACTCTGCTGTACACACCAGCTCTTCTCTCGGTATCATGCTTCCATCTATTTGAATGCGCTCGCGGAAATCGCATACATGGGGCGAAAGATACAGGCCGGTATGGTATCCTGCCGCCTTCAGGGCTGAAGCCAAAAGCTCACAGGTTGTCCCTTTGCCGTTGGTACCAGCTACATGAACAAATTTTAAGCCATCCTGGGGGTTGCCCAGAAGGGAAAGCAGTGCACGGATGCGTTCAAGCCCCGGACGGCGGCTGAACCGCTCATAAGAATCAAATTTTGAAAGGGTTTCCTCATAAGTCATCGGAAGTCTCCAATCATCAGTCGGGATGAAAATGAGGCGGGTTTTCCCGCCTCACCGGTTACTGCATTTCTTTGATGCTGGATTCAATCAATGCAATGTGATCTGCCAGCTTCGCGGCATTCTGCCGGACGCCTTCCACCACTTTTGCCGGGGCTTTCGAGAGGAATTTCTCATTCTTAAGCTTTGCTTCAGCCGTCTCAAATTGCTTTTTCGCAGACGCAAGTCCTTTTTCCAGGCGTGCAAGCTCTGCCTTTTTATCCACCAGCTCGTCGGTCGGGATGAAAATTTTTGCATCCGGCGTCACAAGGGTAACAGCACCGTCCAAATTAAACGATGGGCCAACTTCCACATTGCTCGCCCACGCAAGGCGCTTAAAAATCGGGATTCCCATACGAAACGCCTCCGGCTCCGCAGTTGCCAGATAAAGGTGCGTCCGGCGAGATGGCGGCACATTCATTTCAGAGCGGCGGTTACGCACAGCACGTACAGCTTCCATGATTTTCCGCATTTCCCCGGCTGCTTCCGGGAAACAGTGCGTTTCGTCAAACTCCGGCCATTTGGAAACCATAATGGATTCGCCTTCATGAGGAAGGGACTGCCAAATTTCCTCCGTAATAAACGGCATGAACGGGTGCAGGAGCTGCATGGTTGAAGACATTACCCAAACAAGGACTCTGCATGCAGACTGAGCTGCCTCTTCATTTCCGGAATTCAGGCGGATTTTTGAAAATTCGATATACCAGTCACAGAAATCATTCCAGAGGAAATCATAGAGCTTCTGCACAGCAACGCCAAGCTCAAAATGCTCCAGATTCTCCGTGACTTCCCTTGCGGTGCTGTTAAAGGAGTCGACAATCCATTTGTCTTCCGGTGTAAGCCTGTCCGGCAGGCTGTTCGGCACTTCATGCCCTTCAATATTCATCCGGACAAAGCGTGCAGCGTTCCAGATTTTATTGGCAAAATTGCGGCTTGCCTCCACTTTATCCTGGGAAAAGCGCATATCATTTCCCGGGCTATTCCCGGAAGCAAGGGTAAAGCGCAGGGCATCTGCTCCATACTGGCCAATAACTTTCAGGGGGTCAATGCCGTTTCCGAGAGACTTCGACATTTTACGGCCTTGATCGTCACGGACAAGGCCATGGAACAGGACGGTATGAAACGGTACTTCCCCGGTCTGTTCAATGCTGGAGAAAATCATCCGGGCAACCCAGAAGAAAATAATATCATAGCCCGTTACAAGCGTATTGGTTGGATAAAAATACTCAAAATCCGGAGTCTTGTCTGGCCATCCAAGCGTGGAAAACGGCCAAAGCGCTGAAGAAAACCAAGTGTCCAGAGTATCAGGATCCTGCTTAAGATTTGCGCTTCCGCACTTTGGACAGACATGAGGCGTTTCCCGCGCGACGATTGTCTCGCCACAATCCTGGCAATACCATGCAGGGATACGGTGCCCCCACCAAAGCTGCCGGGAAATGCACCAGTCCTTGATATTATTCATCCAGTTAAAATAGATTTTTTCCATGCGCTCAGGAAGAAGGCGGACTTTATGCTCTTTTACGGCCTTAATTGCGGGTTCCGCGAGCGGCTTCATCTTGACAAACCACTGCTTGGAAATGCGCGGCTCAACAATGGTTCCGCAGCGGTAGCAGGAACCGACATTGTGCTTAATTGGTTCTACTTTGACAAGATAGCCCTGTTCTTTCAGGTCGTTCACAATCCGGCTGCGCGCTTCAAGGCCGGGAAGACCGGCATATTTCCCGCCGTTTTCATTGATGCTTCCATCCTCGTTCATCACATTGATGACGGGCAGGTTGTGCCGGAGGCCGACTTCAAAGTCATTCGGATCGTGAGCCGGGGTAATTTTCACTACGCCAGTTCCAAAATCACGTTCCACATATTCATCCGCAATGACCGGGATCTCACGCCCGACAAGCGGCAGGATGAGTGTTTTTCCGACAAACTGCCTGTACCTTTTGTCATCCGGATGAACTGCGACGGCGGTATCGCCTAACATTGTCTCCGGCCGCGTGGTTGCCAGTTCCAAGTAGCCGCTTCCATCTTTGAACGGATAGCGGATATGCCAGAAAAATCCGTCGCGTTCGGTAAATTCTACTTCTGCGTCGGAAATGGAAGTCTTGCAGTTCGGGCACCAGTTAATAATACGCTTTCCACGGTAGATAAGGCCCTTTTCATAAAGGCGGACAAACACTTCACGCACTGCCTTGGAGCAGCCTTCATCAAGTGTAAAGCGCTCGCGGTCCCAGTCGCAGGAACAGCCGCACTTTTTAAGCTGCTCCACAATGCGCCTGCCATATTTTTTCCGCCACTCCCATGCACGGTTAAGAAAAGCCTCGCGCCCGATTTGTTCCTTGGTAAGGCCCTCTTTCCGCATGGATTCAACGATTTTTGCCTCCGTTGCAATGGAAGCATGGTCGGTGCCCGGCACCCAGAGGGCAGAGTAACCCTCCATCCGGCGCCAGCGAATCAGGATATCCTGCAACGTTTCATCAAGTGCATGGCCCATATGAAGCTGGCCTGTGATGTTCGGCGGCGGCATTACGATAGTATATGGCCTTTTTTGGGGATCACGTTCCGCGTGAAAGTATTTCCCGTCAAGCCAGAACTGGTAAATCCGGTCTTCCACTTCTCCGGGATCATAAATTTTAGCTAACTCCCTGCTCATATTGATTCTGTTCCTCCATTGGTAGGATTGCGAAAAAGCACGTTTCCGCACTGAAACCACTAATTTAAGTTATTATGGCATTCCGGTCACAGTTTGTCAAATTTCAGCCAGCCGGGACAGGCGAGAAACAACCGGTCTGCACAGAACTGTCCAGTGCAGCAGCGACACAGACGGCAAGCGGGACATCTGCGCTGCGGGGAATGGTCAGTGCATAGCAGTTCCTTCCGGCAGTCCAACAGCGGTCGTGCGCCATAACAACTCTTGTTGTGCTGTCTCCCGGGACATCTTCAACGACGTCAAATGAGCGTGTAACTAAATTTCCGCGGAAACGCCACGGCATCCCCTTAAACATCACAGGGCGGTGTAAAGAGTCGGGGTGAACCCTCATTCGCACGCGGTGGGAACCGTGTACGGCAGTATACTGAAACGAGCCGGGAATGCAGACACCATTAAGCCTTGCTGCCGTCTTCCCGTCCGGTGTGCGCAGAATACACCGGCAGCCAAAGGGCAGAACCTCCCCTTTTAATTCAAACGCCATTTTCCCCTGCATATCCAAAATGGTAAATAGAAGGGTTGGGCCGTTTTCCGGTTTCAAAAAAAGCTGCAAGCACATTCCTCCCCTTCTGCAATCTTTCAGCAGTTATTCTTCCAAATATCATACCATTTTTCATACGGCACGGCAATACGCTTTTCTAAAAGATTCGCCCAGAATGCCCTCACTTTGCATCGCTTCGTGCTATAATACAGGAAATGCTTTTTCAGGCGGAGGATCATATGATAAAATCACCTTTTCGGCTGCACCGGTTGTGGATTCTACTGACTATCCCGGTTTCTTTTCTTCTCCTTTTCCTGGCCTCGGAGCAAAAAAATTTCGCTGAGGCTTATGCGGTTTCCGTTTATCCAAAGCTTTCCCATTTTGGCAACGCTATAACAGGGGCCGTTCCATTCTCCATTGGGGAAGTTTTTGTTTTTCTCCTGATTGTTTTTTTGGTGGCAGCGGTGATCCGTTTTGTATTTCGTATGATCCGCAGCAAAGGTTCCCGCGGTATAACTGCATGGAAGTTCCTTGTCAATCTTTTCTGCCTGGCAGGGGTACTTTTTCTTTTCTTCACCCTGAACTGCGGCATCAACTACCACCGCAGCACGTTTGCCGAAACTTGCGGGCTAGAGATTAAGGAATCCACGAAGCCGGAACTAGTCACCCTCTGCAAAAGCCTCGCAGCAGATTCCAGCAGCCTGCGCAAAGAGGTGGAAACCGGCAGCAACTCTGTAATGGAGCTCCGGTCGCGTAAATTTTCCCAGAATGCGGACAAGGCACGGCTTGCATTTGACAGTCTTTCCAAAGGCTATCCGCTTCTCCGCCCTGGATACAGTGGGCCAAAGCCCGTTTTTTCTTCAGAGTTGATGTCCAGATGTAATATAACAGGAATGTTTTTCCCATTTACATTTGAAGCAAACGTAAATACGGATATTCCGGATTATACGCTTCCGTTTACCATGTGCCACGAGCTTTCGCATCTTCGCGGATATATGCGTGAAGACGAGGCGAATTTTATCGCATACCTTGCGTGTGAAAAAAGCAGCGACGCTGATTTCCGCTACTCCGGCACTGCAATGGCTTTTACGTACGCTAACAATGCTTTGTTTTCTGCCGATTCCAAAACAGCGGATGAAATCTATGCATCGCTGAGCAGCGGCGTGCAAAGAGATTTCCAGTTTAACAACGAATATTGGGATCGTTTCAAAGGGCCTGTTGCCGAGGCTTCCACAAAAGCCAACAATAACTACCTTAAGGCTAATTCCCAGACGGACGGCGTGCAAAGCTATGGGCGTATGGTTGACCTGCTGCTTGCTCTTCAGCGCTCGAAGAAAAAATAAAGCTGTGGCTGGCTTTTTTTCCCTGCTGTAAAAACGCTGCTGCGGGTTTGTTTTTTCGCAGTCTAAATTGGTCTTGTCTATTCTAGGCATAATAAAAGCTCCGGATCTACATTTTCCGGAGCTTTCATATTTCAGGTGATTATTCTGCAAATTTTTACTCGGATTTTTTACTTTGCCATTAACTTGCAGATGTGGTTGGAGAAATCGACCGGATCATCAACGGCGACGCCCTCAATCATTAGTGCCTGTTCATAAAGCAGTTGTGCATACTCCTTCAAGGTATCTTTGTCGTCCTTATAGAGGTCACAGAGCTTTGCAAAAATCGGGTGGCTAGAATTGATTTCAAGGACACGTTTTGTCTTAATTTTATCCTTTTCCACATTTGGCATACTGTTCAGCACCTTTTCCATTTCCATGGAAATAGCGCCGTTCGTTGAAAGGCAGACCGGGTGTGTTTTCAGCTTCTGGGATAGGACAACACTGCTGACCTTGTCACCAAGAGTGTTTTTCATGAATGTAAGCATGTCCTTGTTTTCTTCGGCTTTCTTTTCGACTTCCTTCTTTTCTTCTTCGGTTTCAAGGCCAAGGTCGTCGGCAGAAACGGACTTAAACTCTTTATCAGCATACTTTGCCAGCATGGAAACGGCAAATTCGTCCACCGGGTCAACCATGTAGAGGATTTCATATCCATGATCCTTTACAGTCTCTGACTGCGGCAGTTTATCCACATGGTCAACCGTATCACCACACGCATAATAGATATACTTCTGGTCTTTCTTCATGCGGTCAACGTACTCTTTCAGCGTGACAAGTTTCTTTTCACTGGAAGAATAAAACAGCAGAAGGTCCTGAAGTTCTTCCTTGTGCGCACCATAGTCCTGATAAATGCCATACTTCAGTTGCAGGCCAAAATTCTTGAAAAATTTCTCATAGCCTTCACGGTCGTTTTTCAGCATTGTCTCCAGTTCCGAATGGATTTTTTTGTCGATGCGTTCGGCAATCAGCTTAAGCTGGCGGTCATGCTGCAAGGTTTCGCGGGAGATGTTCAGAGAAAGATCCTCCGAGTCTACAATGCCGCGCATGAAGCTGTAATAATCCGGAAGCAGGTCTGCACACTTATCCATAATGAGGACGCCGTTAGAATAAAGTTGAAGGCCCTTTTCGTAATCGCGGGTATAGAAATTGAACGGGGCGTGGGCCGGCAGATACATCAGGGCGTGGAAATTGGAAGCGCCTTCTACATACATGTGAATGACTTTGGCAGGATTTTCATAGTCGCCGAATTTATCCTTATAAAATTGGTTGTACTGATCCTGTGTAATCTCATTTTTGTTCTTGCGCCAAAGCGGAACCATGCTGTTCAGTGTTTCATTTTCCGTATAAGTCTCATACTGATCCTTTGTGCCCTCTTTCAGGCGGCTTTTTTCCATATCCATCTTGATAGGATAACGGATATAGTCCGAGTATTTCTTTACAAGGCTCTTAATGTGGTACGTGTCAAGGAATTCACCGTACTTTTCATCATCGGTATCCGGTTTGAGCTGAAGAATAATTTCTGTGCCATTGCCCTGCTTGCTGCATGGCTCCAGAGTATACCCCTCTGTTCCGGAGGACTCCCATTTCCAAGCCTCATTGCTGCCGAAAGCTTCGCTAAGAACCGTTACCTTTTCAGCAACCATAAAAGCTGAATAAAAGCCTACGCCAAACTGGCCGATGATTTCAATGTTCTCTTTCTTGTCCATGGCCTGCTTAAAGTTAAGCGAACCGCTTTTGGCAATCGTCCCAAGGTCTGCATCAAGCTCATCCTTCGTCATGCCACATCCATTGTCGGTAATTGTCAGTGTACGCTTCTCCTTGTCCGGAATCAGGTTAATGGCAAAGTCATCCCGGTTCAGTCCGGTATTCCCGTCTGAAAGCGCCTTGTAATAAAGCTTGTCAATCGCGTCGCTTGCATTGGAAATCAATTCACGGAGAAAGATTTCCTTGTGAGTATAAATAGAATTGATCATCAAATCCAAAAGACGTTTGGATTCCGCCTTAAACTGCTTCACTGCGGATACGCTTCCCCTCTGTTATAAAAAAAGAATTAGCACTCTAATTGTTCAAGTGCTAATTCCATGATAAACCATTGTAACGTAAATTGCAAGGGCAGAATTGTTAATTTTTCTTGCACAGCTCCGGCGCTATACCGGAATATAATCGTGGTCTACCGTTACAACAGTATAGTAGTGCGGATTGATTTCACTGATTCCTCTTTGAATCTCCAATACCAGTTCTTTGTCGCTGAGGCGAAAGTCAAAAGGAACACAGACATCAAAGACAAGGTTCGCATGTGTTGTTCCCCAGACAACGCGGAAATCGTGCGCCGTAATTTTCGGGGAAATCTTCCCGAGCATAGCAAGTACTTTCTTTTTCAGCTCATTGGTGCGCGGGTCATTTGTAACAATCGGATCCATATGAATGACAAGATGGATTCCTTTATTTGACAGGAATTCGCGTTCAATATTGTCGATGATATCGTGGCTCACAAGGATATTCTGCTCGGCAGGGACTTCACAGTGGATGGAAGCAAAGCAGCGTCCGGGGCCATAGTCATGGACAACCAAATCATGCACACCGAGGATGCCATCGTGTTCCCGGACAGTGCGGCAGATATCATCCGTGAGCGTTTTGGGTGGAGCTTCCCCAATCAGCGGGTCACTTGTCTTACCAATCATATGGCAGCCGGTCACAAGGATCAGCACGGCAACAGCAAGCCCCATATATCCATCAAAGTTCCAGCCGGTGGTATGAGTAATCAGTGCACCCATCAGCACTACCGAAGTGGAAATCACGTCACTGCGGCTGTCCGCAGCCGTTGCAATCAGGGTTTCCGAGCCCGTTGTCTTCCCAATGGTGCGGTAAAAAAAGCCCTGCCAGAGTTTCAGCAGAATAGAAATGGCAAGCACAATAACCGTCACAAGGCTGAAATCAGACTTTTCCGGATAAAAAATTTTTGAGATAGAGTCACGGGCAAACTGAATGCCTACGGCAGCAATCAGGAATGAAACGGCAAGGCCGCTTACATATTCAAAACGTGCATGGCCATACGGATGCTTCCGGTCAGCCGGTTTTGAGGCCAGTTTGAACCCAACCAGCGTTACAACCGAAGAAGCACAGTCACTCAGGTTATTCACTGCGTCCGCCGTTACAGAAATACTGTGTGCCAGAGTACCGGCAATCACCTTGACAACAAACAGCAGCAAATTTGTGCAGATACCAACAATCCCCGCAAATCGGCCGTAATTCTGCCGAACTTCGGGGTTATTAGTTTCCTGATAGTTCTTAACAAAAAGGCGCACCAGAAACTTTGTCATTTTGCCTTCTCAAAAAGGTTCCCACCGGCGCTGTCAATTGCAACAATCAGCGGGAAATTGCGGAATTCAAGTTTTTTAACGGATTCACAGCCAAGATCCGAAAAAGCAATAACCTTGAGTGAAGTGACACATTTTGCCGCAAGGGCGCCGGCACCGCCGATAGCGCAAAGATATACGGCGTGATTGCGCCGGATGGACTCACAGACTTCCGGGGAACGGTCCCCTTTGCCAATCATGGCTTTGAGGCCAAGGTCCAGCAGCCGTGGGGCATAGGGGTCCATCCGTGCTGAAGTTGTCGGCCCGCAGGAACCGATTGCCATGCCTGGAGGCGTCGGGGTTGGGCCAGCATAATACACAACAGCATTTTTCAGCGGGAACGGCGGCTCTTCTCCGCGGTCCAGCATCGCACAGATACGCTTGTGTGCAGCATCCCGTGCCGTGTATACGGTTCCGTTTAAAAGTACTTGATCGCCGGCACGCAGTTTTTCTGCCCAGTCGGCAATATCCCTTGTCTCTATTACAAATTTACTCATTACAGAAGCCCTCCAATTTCCCGGAAAATCCGGTTCGTATAACAAAAACGGGGAACCGCGTTACAGTCCCCCGCTCCATGCAGCTAATTGTCTGCTCATCCCCTGCGTGTTCTTAGATCATCTTCCGTTTTCTCAGGGCAAAAAACGCGCCTGCATCAAGAGCAGCGGCAATCACTGCCGGAAGCCAGAGCAGGACGGAGCTAATCCTCGTTGCGAAAAAGCAAAAAATGATCAGCGGAATTGATACCAGCAAAATAACAGACACAAGTTTCTTCATCCCTGTGTTCAGGTTATTGGAAATTACTGAGGAAGAAGCGCCCATTGTTCCGCTTACAATATTCAAATAAATATTCGACATGTCAATGGCCTGTTTAACTTCGATGAGGACATCTTCAAGAAGATCCTCGTCATCATCGTAAAGTTTTACAACACGGCCGCGCATGATTTTTTCCAGTGTGATTTCATTCCCCTTGAGGGAAGAAGAAAAGTATACGAGGGATTTTTCAATATCAAGGAGCTGATTCAGCTCGGCATTGCGCATGGAGCGCCGAAGCTCCGTTTCCACATAATTGCTGATTTTGTCAATCTGTTTCAAATACTGCAAAAAGCGTGTCGCTACACGCAGCATGAAAGAAAGCATAAAACGCGTTTTCAGGTTGGTCTGCACGCCCCGAACCCCGCCCTGAGCAAATTCCTCTACAACTGGATTATCCTTAATGGAAACCGTAATGACATTTTTTTCCGTGATGATAATACCAAACGGCATTGTTGTATAAGTAATATTCCGTCCTTCTTTTTCCACAATGGGAATATCAATTACAATCAGGGTATTTTCTCCTTCATGGTCGATATGGGAAGACTCTTCCTCATCCATCGCGGCACGGAAAAAGTCGGCTTCGATACCGAAGTCAGAAATAAGGCTGTTAATCTCCCTGTCATCGGGAGAAACGCAGTTGATCCAGCAGCCGGGTTCGCATGCCTGGAGTTGCAGCATCCGCCCATTTTCTGTCTTGTAATAGGACAGCATTGTGTTCATCTCCTCCGTCTATTTTGTTCGTACAGTTTCCTAATGGACCAGGTTGCACAATGCCACCCCCTTTAAATTCAGATACAGGAGTAATTATAGCACAGCAAAGCAAGATTGCAAGAGCGCGGAAGATATTTTAACCTGCTACTGAAAAATAGGCTGTAAAATCGATAAAAAAGCGCTCATTTTGAAGCTTTTTCAGTTGGAAAAGAAGGAAAGGAGACCCCGTCTCCAGGTTCTCCTTTCGTCTCTGCCGTCTTGCCAAAGGGAAATAACCAGTCAGCCTTTACGGCTGAAAATCTGCATGATGTCAGTAAAATCGTCATCCTCCGGAGAAGGCGCAGGAGCACTCTTTTTTGCTTCTTCTTTCTTCCCCTGTTTTGGCTCGGTGGCTGTGGCTACAGCCTTTTTCTCTTCCGTACCAGTTTTCTTTTCACCGGTGTCCCCTGCTTCATCTGAAGCTGTCGGAAATCCGGTTGCAATGACGGTTACACTCATCTCGTCGTCCATGTTTTCATCGAACGCAGCGCCCCAAATGATATTCGCGTCCTCATGAGCCTGGGCGGCAATCATGGAGGAAGCGGTCTCAATCTCGTCCAGCCCAATATCCGGTGACGACGTAATATTGATGATGACACCCTTCGCCCCATTGATAGAAGTTTCAAGCAGCGGGCTGGAAATTGCCATATTGGCGGCCGTCTCCGCCTTATCCTTGCCCGAAGCGCGGCCAACACCCATATGGGCATAGCCTGCATCTTTCATCACGGCTGTTACATCTGCAAAGTCAAGGTTCACAAGGCCCGGCAGCTTAATCAGATCAGAAATGCTCTGCACGCCCTGGCGCAACACATCATCCGCAATAGAAAAAGCGTTCAGCAAGGTAATGCGTGTTTCACTGACCAGTTTCAGGCGCTCATTCGGGATTACCACAAGGGAGTCAACATGCTCTTTGAGGGAAGTTATACCTTCTTCTGCCTGTGCCATGCGGCGTTTTCCTTCAAACGCAAACGGTTTTGTGACAATGCCAACCGTAAGGATACCCATGTCATGTGCAATTTCTGCTACAATCGGTGCAGCGCCTGTTCCGGTGCCACCGCCCATGCCTGCGGTAATGAATACCATATCGCTCCCCCGGATTGCAGCCGCAATGGCTTCACGGCTTTCGTCGGCAGCTTTCTGACCGATTTCCGGCTTGGAACCAGCGCCCTTACCGTGCGTGACCTTCTCTCCAATTTGAATTTTCTGCGTCGCCTTGGAGCGGTAAAGAGCCTGCTTGTCCGTATTTACACTGATAAATTCGACTCCCTGCACACCGGAGGCTACCATGCGGTCGACCGCATTTCCACCGCCGCCGCCAACGCCAATTACTTTTATCTGAACGATATTGTCAAAGTCATTATCAATTTCAAAAGGCATTGATTCGCTTCCCCCTTATTTATCTTGAACCTTTTTAAGGATCACATCGTCTGGTCTGCTTATAATAGTCATTATACACTTTTCCGCATTGAATTCAATCGGATTTTCCCCGAATTTAAAAGGAATGGCTTTACTTTTTTTCAGCAGAAGAAGCAGTGCTGTAATCCGCATCAAAGTACGCCTTGTTCGTTGCGGAAACAACAGACATGTCAAGCGTCCCTTTTTCGGTTGACTTGATATTGCTTTTCAAAAGCTCCCTTGCGAATTTCAGCTTAAAGTCAAGGTCATCCGGATCGCCAAGGTTAATGGTAATTCGCCCGTCATAGATGATAAGGATTCGTGAAACCTGCGAAAAGTCAATGGAAGTAATTTTATCAATGCTGCTTTTTTGCAGGGCACCCAAAACCGTCTCATAAAGGCTGGCCTGATTTTGATTTGCAAACCCGATTGGCAATCCAACCTCAGTTTTCTTTACAGAAAGGCCAAGCAGCTCCGTACATCCTTTCGGCGGGGCAGACACATTCTCAAGGATTTTTCCATTCCCGCCAAGCAGAAGGTACTTGCTGCCGTTTTTTACTGCTCCCCAGACACTCGTTTCTTTTACAGTGATTACAATGCTGGCAGGAAATTTTCTTGAAACGGTCGCTGTTTCAAGATATGGCAGCTTCTTACAAATTTTTTGGGAAGCATCGTTCGTATTCACGCGGAACAGGTTGTCCCCCGTTTTGATACCGCTCGCATTAATAATTTTCTGCTGCTGGTAGCGCGATGTTCCTTCAACACTCACGCTTGTAACCTTAAAAAGGACTGTGAAGGAAAGAATCGCCGCAGCACTGAGAGCGACAAGGAACAAGGATGTATAAAAGAAGATAAGGATATGCCTTCGGTGCCTCCGACGCTTCTGTGCCCTTCTCCGGGCCACTTCCGTAGAATTTGTCCCCGTGCGGCGCGGGGGAGGCCCCTGCGGCGCCGGCCGGTATCCGCTGTTCCCATGTCCAAAGGGCTGCGGCGGTTTCCGGCTTTCCTCTGTCATGTACCTCATCGTTTTCACATCCCCGTTATACCCGCTCGACTTCGGCGCCAAGTCGGGCAAGATTTTCCCCAAGTTTTTCATAGCCGCGGTCCAAGTGGTGCAATCCCCCGACTTCCGTCACACCGGAAGCCGCAAGGCCAGCTACTACAAGCGCCGCACCACCCCGCAGATCGGTAGCTTCCACGGATGCGCCTGAAAGCCGTTCTACGCCTTCCACAATGGCAACGCGTCCTTCGACTTTGATATTTGCCCCAAGGCGCAGCAACTCACCAACGTGCTTATATCGGCTTTCAAAAATATTTTCAACAAAAATGCTCGTACCTTCTGCCACAGCAGCCATCGCCATAACCGGTGCCTGGGCATCTGTTGGAAAACCGGGATAGGGCATTGTCCGGATATTTTTCATACGGTTCAGTCTGTGCGGCGCCGTAATTGTCATGCGGTCCTCGTTTTCAGTGAGGATACAACCACTCTCCTCAAAGGCTGGGATGACAGGTGCAAGATGTTCCGGGATAATATCCATAACCGTAATGGTGCTCCCTGTTGCAGCTGCTGCTGCAAGATAAGTAGCTGCTGCAATCCGGTCCGGAATAACACGGTGTTCGCAGCCGGAAAGTTTTTTAACCCCTCTGATTGTTATGGCGCTGCTCCCGGCACCTGAAATCTGAGCACCACAGGTACTCAGAAAATCCGCAAGGTCACAGATTTCCGGTTCCCGCGCGGCATTGTTGATAACGGTAACGCCTTTTGCAAGCACGGCTGCGATAATAATGTTCTCTGTCGCTCCGACACTCGGAAACGCAAGTGAAATAGTTGCCCCCCGAACTCCCTGCGGCGCAGAGCAGAGCAGCCTTCCGTGGTCTTCGTTAATTGCAACGCCCATCTTCCTCAGGGCGGAGAGATGCAAATCAATCGGGCGGGGACCCAGCTCACAGCCACCTGGATAAGAAAGTGTTGCCTGCCCCATCCGGCTGACGATTGCCCCTAGAAAGACTATGGAGGAACGCATTTCCCGCATTAGGTGGTCCGGAATATCGCTCCGGTCTACCGGAACCGGATCGACGACAATATCCGATCCGGAAACTTCTACGCCACACCCCAGGTACCGCAGAATATGCACAGACGTGTCCACGTCCGACAGTACCGGGCAGTTATGTAGCGTGCATTTTCCGCTGCAAACCAGAGTAGCCGCCATCAGCGGCAGTGTGCTGTTTTTTGCGCCATGGATACGGACTTCGCCTGTTAGTTTTTTTCCTCCGTGTATCAGCAGTTTTGCCATAACGGCACCCCCACATCGCATACATTCTGCTTTTATAGTATGCCATGCGGGGCTCTGCGGTTACGGAATTAACCGTTCCGTTCCGTCAGGACTTCCCGGATTACCTTTTCAATACGTTCATTTGCATTGAGAATTGCCATTTTACGGGCATTTTCTCCCAGAGTCTGAATTGCCTTTGGATCTGCAAAAAGCTCATTGACTTTCTTGCACAGTGACTGCCCCGTGAGGTCTTTCTCTTCCAGAATTGCGGCTGCACCGCGGTCTACAAGCGCCATCGCGTTATGGTACTGATGGTTTTCTGCAACATTTGGCGACGGAATTAGGACAGCGGCTTTGCCCTGTGCCTGAATTTCGCTGAGCGTGATAGCCCCCGCGCGGCAGATGACAAGGTCGGCTGCGGCAAGGCAGTCCGGCATATTGCTGATATATTCACGCACATCAAGCTCCCGGTGTGCAGAAAGATTTACTCCCTTCTGCTTCATCAGGTCGGGGAACCAGCGCCCCCATTGGCCATAGCCGTGTATATGCTGAAAACGGCCTGTTTTTGCGCTTTCGGCAAGCAGGTCTGCAACCGCCTCATTGATTTTCCGTGCACCAAGGCTCCCGCCAAACGAGAGTATCAGCGGGCGCTCATCAAGGCCCAGCTTCTTCCTGGCTTCCCCGCGCTGTGCACGGATAATTTCCTGCCGAACCGGGTTGCCTGTCACCACACAGCGCGCCCCCTCCGGCAAATACTTCTGCGCATCCGAAACTGCAAGCATGGTACGGTCGGCCTTTTTGGCAAGCACCCTGTTCGTCACACCTGGGAACGCATTCTGCTCATGGATTACTGCGGGAATTTTCAGTTTGATTGCTTCCCGAATAACCGGACCGGCCACATAGCCGCCTGTCCCTACGCAGATATCCGGCTGGAACTCCATAATAATTTTCCGCGCTTCACGGCTTGCAGTAATGACATGGACTGCGGCTGCGGCATTTCGCCTGACATTCGTCCAGCTCAGCTTCCGCTGAAAGCCGGAAACCCTGATGCTTCGGAAATCGTAGCCTGCAGCCGGGACAAGGCGCTCTTCCATGCCGCCTTTCGCGCCAATATACAGGATGCGTGTCTCCGGCTCCTGCTCCCGCAGATATCCCGCAACAGCAAGTGCCGGGTTAATGTGTCCAGCAGTCCCGCCGCCAGCAAACAGAACTTTCATTTTTCAAGACTCCCATGCTAAGTTTTTTCTACAGATGACGTTCGCGAAATAGAGAGCACAATGCCCATTTCGGCAAGCAGAATCACAAGCGACGTGCCGCCGTAACTGAAAAACGGCAGGCTGATACCGGTATTCGGGATGGTATTGGTAACCACAGCGATGTTCAGCACGACCTGAAGCCCGACCTGAAGCATAAGCCCTGTTCCAAGCAGCATTCCAAACTTATCCTGGGCACGCAGTGAAATGCTCACGCCGCGCCAGACAAGCATGGCAAAGAGGATAATAATAATAAGTGCACCGACAAAGCCAAGCTCTTCGCAGACAATGGCAAAGATAAAGTCATTTTGCGGCTCCGGCAGGAAAAGGTATTTCTGCCGCGACTGTCCCAACCCAAGGCCAAGCATCCCCCCCGAGCCAATCGCATAAAGCGACTGCTTCGTCTGATAGGTGGAAAGCGGGTCTTTCCAGCCTGCAATGCGCGAGCCTGCATACTCCACTTTGCCAGAGAACTTAATGAGATAGATAAGCCCCGCCCCAACGATCCCAAAACTTATAACAAAATAGTGAAGCTTTACACCGCCAATAAACAGCACCATAGCAGCCAAAGCCAGAATGATTACAGTTGCGGAGATATGAGGCTCCTTAATGAGCAGCGCACAGACTGGCACAAGGATCAGCAAATAAGGCAACACACCATAGCGGAATGTACCCATCCGGCTGAAATTAAGTGAAATCAAATGGGAAAAAGCAAGAATGATTGCGAATTTTGCGACTTCCGACGGCTGCAACTGCCCAAGCGGCCCAAGCCGCAGCCACCGGTGGACGCCGTTGATAGCCGGCGTGACCAGCACAAGGCCCAGAAGTGCAATGGAAAAGATCAGGACTGGAATCGCCAGCTTATGAAAATGGTGGTAATCGAAATAGGAAAGGCCAATCATTGCAGCAATGCCAATTAGAGCAAACACAACTTGTTTTTTAATATAGTAGTAGCTGTCATTCATGTAATAGGACGCGTTTGCATAGCTTGCAGAAAACATCATCACAAGACCGATGACTACAAGCACAAACACAAGGAACAGGAATGGCAGGTCCATCCCGCCGCGTACGGAAAAGATGCGGAATTTTTTCCGTACTTTCCCCGGCATGGATGCAGAATTGCCGCCGTCCCGGTGCTTTGCAGCAAACACGGCCCTGTCCGCAGGGACTGACTCCGTCGTCATACTGCTTCCCCCTTTCAGACACACATGAATAACCGTACCATATAGCGCCAGCCAATTCTGTCAAAAACGGTCGGTTTTAAAAGCCAAAATGTACCATCAATACCGCAGCAATGCCGCAGATAATGGTGACTGCACTGAAAACTGTACAAATCTTTTCTTCACTCCACCCACAAAGCTCAAGATGGTGGTGAATCGGGCTCATCTTAAAAAGCCGTCTGCCATGTGTTGCTTTAAAATAGCAAACCTGAAGCACCACAGAAAGGATCTCAATAATATATATGATGCCAATGAGCAGAATCATGATGGGCATGTTCAAAGTGAATCCAAGCGCGCAGACGATACCGCCGAGGAAAAGAGAGCCAGTGTCACCCATAAAGACTTTTGCCGGATGAAAGTTCCAGAGCAGAAAGCCAAGGCAGCCGCCGGCCACTGCTCCCGCAAAAATGGCAGCTTGTGTCAATTTCAAAATCCCTGCAATCACAAGAAACGACAAAGAGACAAAAAACGTAACCGAAGCATTCAGGCCGTCAATTCCATCAGTAAAGTTAACTGCATTCACGATCCCCACAATCCCAAAAAGACAGACAATCCAGTACCAGACCCCCCAGTCCACGCTGCCGGCAAAGGGAATCAGCGTTTTGCTGCCGCACCCGGCGTGCCAGAGCGTATAGAGATAGATACCTGCCGTGAGGAATTGAAGTAACAGTTTCTGCCTGACATTCAGCCCAAGGTTCCTTTTTTTTACAGCTTTGATGTAATCATCAAGGAACCCGATAAAGCCACAGGCAGCAGCCAGAAGAAACCCCGCGATAATCTTCAGCTGCATGTACATCACGTCTGGATTTTCACCGGACTGATGGCGCCAGAGCGGTTCACAGACAACAAGTGCCACAGCAATTCCTACAATAAACATAAATCCGCCCATAATAGGCGTACCGTTCTTTTTTTTGTGCCAGGACGGTCCTTCCGCCCGGATTGTCTGGCCAAAATTAATCCTGTGCAGGAACGGCACCAGCCACTTTCCAAAGAGGGCTGAAACGCAAAAGGAGAGTGCAACAGCCGCCATGATCCAGACTGAACTCATAACGCTTTTTTCCACCTTTTCCTCAATGTTTGGTACATTCCAAAAATTCGGCCGTTTTCACCGATATTTTGCAAGCTCTGCCATTTTCCGCCGTCAGCCTGGCAGTTTCAGCGGCCCGGAACTGTTCAGGGCTTCCAGGGCATCTGCAAAAGGGACACCGGCAGCGATTGCCGCAGTTGCGGCTGCAAGGGCAGCTTCTACCACGGTTTTTTCCGCTGTCCTCAGATGCACTCTGCCAATAATGCCTACCCCGGAAATCTCAAAAGATGTCGTATGATTTGCAGCTGTCCGGATATTCCGCGCTGTAAAGTCAGCACCGCTGTATTTTACAGAATAAGTGATAACTTTACGGTATCCGCGCCGGTCTATGCTGCCTGTATCCGGATACCGGACAACCCAGACAGGGAAACGCGCCGGATTCGGGCACATACTAGCTTCTGGAGAAAGGAGCACAGATGTATTTGATGCCCCACTTGCCGGAGCGGCTGAAAAAGCGCCGTGCCCACAGGAGGAAAGGATGAGTTTCAAAAAATAGCTTTCCCGCTCCGCGCTGTCCGATACGGCAATCATCTTTTTTGCTGTGCCGGTCTGTTCCATCGTACACCGCCCCTTTCCTGTTTATTTTAAAGCTAAAAGACTTTATCTTCATCGGAGAATGTTACCGTTACTACTGTCCCCGGTGCAACCTTTGTACCCGGCGACAGATCCTGCGAACTGGAAATAGCATTTGAACTTGTCAGTGCAGCTCCCTTAACACTGATATTTACTCCCGAGTTGGCAGCTCTTTCGTTTGCTGCGGAAAGGGAAAGCTTCATCAGATCAGGCACTGTTACCGTTTGTTTTGCGCTTGCATTGTCCGTAAATAAAACGACAGTCCCATTCTTCGGAATCTGCTTTCCTGGCTCCGGAACCTGGGAAACGACTTTGTTTCCGCTGCCATACGTTTTTGCAGTAAGCCCTGCCTTTGCAACGGCGTTCTTGGCGTTTGCCAGAGTCATGCCAATGGTCTCCGGTGCCGTCCCATCCAGTTTTTTCAATTCTTCTGCGCTGTACTTCGGCTCCACACCCAAATATGGGAGAACCTGTGTCATCGTTTCAAGAAAAGTTGGGCCAGCAACTGGACTCCCATAATATCCGTTCGGGCCATGAGGCTCATCGTAGAAAACGAGCATAACGGCCTGCGGATCATCAGCGGGGGCAAATCCGCAGTAGGAAGCGATATATTCTTTCTTTGGTTCAAGTTCGACTTTTTCCGAAGTACCTGTCTTGCCCGCCACACGGTAGCCGGCAATGTAACCGGTTTTTGCAGTGCCGTTCGTCGCGTCTTTTTGAAGGATCGCACACATACGTTTTGCCGTATCGGTAGAAATCACCTGACGCTTTGGTGTAGTGCTTGCCGTTTTGACAATATTTCCATTGCTGTCAATAATTTTATCGACAATGTGCGGCTGTACCAGATAACCGCCGTTTGCAACCGCGCAGCACGCTGTAATCATCTGGATTGGTGTAATCTTGTTTGACTGGCCAAAAGAACATACAGCAAGGTCAAGTGCTGTCATGCTTTCCGGAGAATGATAAATGCTGCGTGATTCACCTGGAAGATCAATACCCGTCTTTTCTGTAAGGCCGAACTCATCAAAATATTTGAAAAAGCGCTGAATTCCCAGCAAAGCGCCAACCTGCATGAATACAACGTCGCTGGAGTTGCAGATGCCACCCTCAAAAGTCAGGCTGCCAAAAGTCTTCCAGTCATGAATTATCTTCCCCATAATAGTTAGGGAGCCCGGGCAACTAAAGGTGGTATTTTCGGTAACAAGATGTTCTTCCAGGGCAGCGGAAGCGGTAACCATTTTGAATACAGAGCCAGGTGTATAAGTATCACTGATGCACTTGTTGCGCCACTGTGTATTTAGTGCTTTTTGGGTTTCATCCGCTTTTTTGGAAGAATCCGTAATCTTTGAAATAGTATCCGCTATGGTACTGTCCGCAATCTTAAACGGGTTGTTTGGGTCAAAATCGCCTTTTACAGCCATGGCAAGAATTGCGCCGGTTTTCGGGTTCATTACAATTGCACACCCACGGTTTTGGACATTGTTGTTGGCAATACCCTCCGCTAGGTACTTTTCCACATAGTGCTGGACGACTTCATTAATGGTAAGCACCAGGCTGTCTCCATCTTTGGCAGGGACTTCCTGTTCGTACTGAAAGCCCATATCTGTCCCTACGGCATTTTGTGCCGTAACAAGGCGTCCATTCGTTCCGGTCAGCTCACTGTCATACTCTGCTTCCACCCCCGCAAGGCCTTGATTGTCTGTACCGGTAAAGCCAAGCACTGTTGCTGCAAACTGGCCATAAGGATAGTATCTCTTATAGTTTTCTACCAGTCGGATACCTCCTGAAATCTTGTTATCCTCCTCAAATTTCAGAATCTGGTCGCGCACATCGGACTCAACCTTGTGCTTCAGGACATCATAATAGGATTTCTTTTTCTTGCTGCGTTTAAGGATATCCTCTTTATTCAAGCCGAGAATTTTTGCAAGGCCTGTTGCTATGGTATCCCTTTTCTTGTCTGCCACCTGGGCAGGCACAAGAACTACATCCCAAACAGTGGCACTTTTCGCGAGCTCTTTCCCGTTACAGTCATAAATTGTCCCGCGCTTTGCCATTAGCTGGGTGTCACGGAGCTGCTGGTCAGCAGCTTTCATTTGGAGGGATGGCCCTTCAATCAGCTGTAGTTTTACAAGGCTGTAGGTCACTGCCCCAAAACCGAAAACAATCAGCAGAATTGCAGCCAGTATTGTGCGGTGCCACATCCGCACAGTCATTCCTTTTACCATAAAAGCCTCCAAAATGATGCGGGGAATTTCCCGATAACAAATGAGAGTTAAGATTTTCTCTCAACTCTCGTCACCTCTGAAAAGGCACCTTCAGGTGTCTGGTTATATTTACTGAGCATTTTCTGCCATTATGACAGGAACCTCTTGATTACTTCCCACGCACGTTCCATCCAGCTCGTCTTGCCAGTGCCGGCAAGAACCTGCGTCTTGTCGCCTTTGGAAAGTTCCACCGGCGCCACCTGATCCTTCGTCGTTTTTCTCATTCCAAGTGTCTTTGTAGCATAATCTTCTACCGCCTGCATGGAAAGGACGGAATCTGAGCGAATCTTTGCCTGGGTATAATTATTCTGCTGCTCTGCCAGCACCTTCTGTGCGGAACTGATCGACTCTGAAAGCTGAGAGAGCTGTGATTGTCCATAAATATAAAAACTGAGCATCCCGGAAACAGTGAGAAATGCGAGGAAAGTAGAAACAAACCGCCACGGATGCGTTTTGGGCCTGCGGTTTTCCTCCAGCTTCTCCTTAGGGATTCGGATGACGTTCGATTTCCTCTGCGGCATCTCCTCCTCACGGCACTTGGGTTCAAAAAGTTCAAAGTCATATGCGCTGCTTTGATTTGCCATTAAGAATCTCTCCCGTCATTTAAAATCTTAGCATGGAAGCTTGATACAAACCCGAAGCCTTGCACTGCGGCTTCTGGGATTTTCACTGGTTTCCTGCTCCGAAGGCGTAACACCGCCGCGGAACAGCAGCTCTGCCTGTGGCTTTTTTCCGCAGACACATACCGGAAAATCCGGTGGACAAGTACACCCCTGACACCAGCCGGCCATTTTCTGTTTTACTATACGGTCCTCCAAAGACTGAAAGGAAATAACTGCCAGACGTCCTCCCGGCTTTAAAAGCCCAAATGCAGCATCCAGTCCTTCCGAGAGCCTGTCCAGTTCTCCATTTACCTGAATACGGAGCGCCTGGAACGTTTTCCGGGCCGGATGGCCACGCTCACGCCGGACTCGTGCCGGAACGGAAGCCTTTATAATTTCAGCAAGCTGGAAAGTTGTCTCAATCGGTGCCTTCTCTCTGGCGCGGACAATACCCTGCGCTATGGAACGTGCATTTCTGTCTTCGCCGTAACGTGAAATAATTCCCATGAGCTCCTGCCAGGGAAGGGTATTGACAAGGTCTTTCGCGGAAGTGCCCTGCCGGCTCATCCGCATATCAAGTGGAGCGTCATGCTGATAGGAAAATCCACGCTCCGGATTGTCAAACTGATAGGAAGAAACCCCGAGGTCAAACAGCACACCGTCCGTAGATAAAATCCCGTTTTCTTCGGCAGCTTCCTTCATCTCTGAAAAATTGCAGTGGCAAATGGTAACACACGGATAGCCCTTTAGGCGCTCATGCAGTACGGCAACAGCATCCGGGTCCTGGTCAATCGCGAGGAGCCTGCCAGTTGTAAGTTCCTCGGCAATCGCCCGCGAATGCCCTCCTCCGCCCGCCGTAGCGTCAATATAAATTCCGTCCGGACGGATGTCAAGGCTTTCAATTGTCTCGTGAAAAAGGACTGGTCTGTGGGAATATTCCATTGCTGTACTCCTAAAAATCAAGCTCATCCATTGCTTCGGCGATATTTTCCTGTGTCAGGGTGGAGTTGAAAGCATTCCATGCGGCGGTATCCCAAATCTCCGCTCGGCTGGATGCCCCGATGAATGTGACATCTTTTTTCAGTCCCGCGTAACTGCGGAGTGCCTGCGGGATGAGGATACGGCCCTGCTTGTCCGGTTCTGCTTCCACGGCGCCAGAGAAGAAAAATCTCTGAAGCCCTCTTGCTTTTGAAACAGGCATTGCATTCACTTTTTCGCAAAGCCTGTTCCAGCCAGCAGGGGAAAGGACAAAAATACAGCCGTCAATGCCTTTGGTAAGATAGAAGCGGTCGCCCAAGTCTTCACGGAATTTTGATGGGACAATCACCCTACCTTTGGGATCAATATTGTGTTGGTATTCACCAATCAGCATTTCCGTCTACACAGGGGAAAAGCACAACTAAAAATCCACTTTATGCTTTTTCCCTCCACCTTTCACCACTTTGTGGTTTGATTATAGCTTATTTCCAATCAAATTGCAACGTCCTTTTCGGCGAAAAGAAATGCAGAGGCACCGTTTTTTAGATGCCCAATATACCATATTTTGGAATATTTTACATAATATAAAAAATATGCCGCAAGATTTTGCGGCATAAATTTTTTTGTTTAATTTTGAGAAGATTTTTGAGAAGATTTTTGAGAAGCCTTAATATTCTGCCGGACCTTTCGTGCCTCCGCAAGGAGAGCGGTAAGATTGTCGTCTGTACGTTTCATCAGGTCATCTACATACTCATTCGTTGCACGCCGCATCTCACGGGTTTTCCCCTCAGCCTGATCCAGAATTCCATTCGCTTTTTGCTGCGCCTTGCGCACAATTTCGTCCTGCGCAACAAGTGCTTTTGCCCGCTCCTGCGCAACACGGATCATCGTGTCAGATTCCCGCTTCGCATCATTGAGAATTTGCGTGCGGTCTGCCACAATGGCCCGTGCCTGATGAATCTCCTCAGGAAGCGATGCCCGTATCTCATCCAGGATCTGGTGCATCTGATCCCCATCCAGCACTGCTTTTCCATGACTCATCGGGAGGCTCCACGCCTTATCCAGCATGTTATAAAGTTCATCGACCAGGTCGTCCACACTCATTTCAGTTTCCCTCCTGTGCATAACCGCCGTTTAATGTCATCCAGGATACATTCAGGGACAAAATTGCTGATATCACCTCCAAAGGAAGCAATCTGTTTTACTCCGCTCGAGCTAAGAAACATATTTTCCGCCGTTGTATTCAGATAAACCGTCTCCAGATCCGGGTTCAGCTTTTTGTTAAACAGGGCCATCTGAAACTCATACTCAAAGTCTGACATTGCACGGAGGCCCTTGACAATAGCCGTCGCATCCCGTGCCTTTGCATAATCTGCAAGCAGGCCGTCGAAGCCGTCAACTTCAACATCATCCATTCCGGCAGTGCAGCGCTTGAGCATCTCTATGCGCTCCTGCAGGGTAAAAGCGGTATGTTTGGCCGGATTGACCAGCACAGCAACGATAATATGGTCAAAAATCTTCCGCGCACGGTTAATGATATCCATATGGCCAAGAGTAACGGGATCAAAACTGCCCGGGCAAATCGCAGTTTTCACGGATTTTCTACTTCCTTCCGGCGATAAAGCGTAATCAGAATTTTTCCGTAGTGGTATGACCTCCCACGGGAAAAAGTACCTGCCTGCTCCGGCAGTGTCTCATCCATCGGATGTTCACAGAGGATTGTCCCACCTGGATTCATTTTTGCCGCAGCAAGCGGCAGGGCCTGCTCCAGCAAACCCGTGCGGTAAGGTGGGTCAAGAAATGCAAGGTCAAATGTCCCACAGTTGCCTGCAAGAAAAGCTGCAAAGTCTTCATTCCGGATTTGGGCAGAACCGGAAAAACCGCAGGACTCTACATTTTTCCGCACCATATCCGCAGATTCCCCGCTGGCATCAACAAATACAGCTTCCCGTGCACCGCGGCTCAGCGCTTCAATGCCAAGCTGACCGGAACCTGCAAACAGGTCGAGTACACGGCGGCCTTCAATCTCAAACTGGATAATGCTGAACATGGCTTCCTTTACGCGGTCCGATGTCGGGCGGACCGCATCACCTTCGCGTGTTTTCAGTTTCATGCCCCGGGCTGTACCGGAAATTACTCTCATTGCTACAACCTGCCTTAATTTTTTTCGGATCATCCCTGCTGGAATTCAATTTATTATCCCATGAACAAGGCGTGAAGTCAACTTTCTTTGGAAATTTCGCCCTTTTCCTGAGAAGAATGGAAAAAATTATAAACACTTTGCGCAACGGGCTCTGTCATTTTAGGTGCCCCTTCCAGCTCCGCAAGATCTGCATCACGGATTGCGCTGATTGTTCCAAACTGTTTCATCAGGGCTTTGGCGCGCGTAGGCCCGACGCCTTCGATGGAAAGGAGGGTGGAAGACACTGCTGCCTTCCTGTGAAGCTGCCGGTGATAGCCAATTGCAAAACGGTGTACCTCATCCTGAATGGTAGATACAAGCGTAAAGGCACTGCGGCTTGAATTAATTTCAATTTCTCCACCGTTTTTTGCAATAGCACGGGTCCGGTGCCTGCTATCCTTTACCATACCAAACAAGGGGACTGAAATACCTGCTTCATCCAGTACGGGCTGGACGGCAGCAACATGGCCTCTGCCTCCATCCAGAAGGATTAAGTCAGGCAAACGGCCAAAGCCTTCCCCGTTCCCCCTGCTGAGCCGGTACTCGTTCATCCGTCGGGCAATTACCTCCCGCATGGAAGCGTAATCGTCCTGCCCGACGACGTTTTTAATCCGAAACCTTCTGTATGCCGAGCGAAGCGGGCGGCCATTCTCAAAAACAACCATGCCTGCAACATTCTCATTTCCCGCAAGGTTTGAGATATCGTAGGCTTCAATATAGGCAGGCGGTTTTGGCAGATTAAGCAGCCTTGCAAGCTCATCGAGGGCTGAAGTTTCACGCCCTGTCCGTCCCATCGACTGTCCAAGCTGCTCCGCGGCGTTGCTGCGGCACATCTCGGCAAGCTGTGCCTGTTCACCTTTTTGCGGGACGGAAATCGTCACTTTCCGGCCAGCTTTTCCGGTCAGCCATTCGGAAAGCAATTCCGCCCCTTCCGCCGGTCCATCCAGCGTTACACGGGGCGGTACGCGGTTGCGCATGGAATAGTAACGTTCCAGAAATTCACCGCGAGCCGCTTTCGCATTTCCTGCTTCCCCTGTAAAAAAGTTTTCACGGTCCGTCAGACGGCCGTTTTCAAAGCGGAACACTTCAAAACAGGTCCGTCCGCCTCCCTGTGCCAGAGCAATTACGTCCTGCTCCGGGACTTTTGTGGCAACAACTTTCTGCCGTTCGCTCATTTTGCGGATTGCTGCAAGGCTGTCCCGGATACGGGCTGCCCGTTCAAACTCC
>ENA-UOOE01000894-UOOE01000894.1-fermentation-metagenome-genome-assembly--contig:-NODE-894-length-27190-cov-21.670168_pt1 | contig 27190 bp, 35 predicted proteins | sample MGYA00245776_ERZ724021 | MGnify/ENA primary metagenome ERZ724021 (study PRJEB28704, sample SAMN03018321) | fermentation metagenome | biome: anthropogenic terrestrial biome; feature: soil; material... | reverse complement strand
GGCGTGGGTCAATTCCTTTCCGGCGTTATGCTTCAATTATATCCCGGCGGTGACAGATCAGATTACTATAGACAGTGAAAGTTCAAGGTTCTCAAATTGGTTACCTCTTTTTTTGAAAATCTATAAAAAGCCGTTTGTAGATGATAATACATTTAGGTTCACATATTATTATCCAACTAAATGCCATTTGCTGCCTTACTTTGGTCCTGCTGATATGAATTCTATTCGTCCCATACAGATTCAACATTTTTTTTATATTAAGTCTAATCTTTCGCAATCAGAGCTTAACAAACTTCATATGATATTAGTTACTGCTTATCGTACAGCTATTGATAATGGAATCTGCAAGCGAAGCCCAATGTCATATATCAATTACAAAAGCGGACGTAAAAAAAATGAAAAACATGTTTATTCTGATGAGCAAATCGACAAGGTGGAACAGTATTCACTGAAAAACTTTCCGGAAATTGTATTTTCTTTACAAACTGGGATACGCAGGGGAGAATTGTGTGGTCTTAAAAAGACAGATATTGATTTAACAAATAAGTGCTTTTCCGTCAACAGATCTATTTCTGAAGTCCATGGAGGCGGAATAAAAGAAATGCCCCCTAAGTGGAATAGTCACCGTGACATTCCATTATCAAAATTAGCAATAAAAGCATTACAGCTAAGTAATAATAGTAATTCGCTTTTTGCCTTTCCAAATAAGTGTGGTAAAGCTCAAAGTCCTTCGGGATATTCCAATAGATTGCAAAGATTTATGCGTAAAGTTGAACGGGATTGTGATTGCCCACAATTAACCGCACATGAATTACGGCATACATTTGGAACAATGTTACGCCGAAAAGGCGTTGATATTTACACGATCCAGAAAATTATGGGCCATAAGGATATAAATATAACGGCGAACACTTACGTTCATAATGAACTTGAGACATTAAGATGTTCTTTAAAGAACGCTTCTCTGGATTATTAAGTTATTTGGATTGTTTCAGGTTCTTGTGGACCATTAAACGTCCATGCGGGTTCAAGTCCCGCCTCTCGCACCAAGTCATTTGCCCAAAATAGATACATGGCCGAAAAAGCCAGTGTTTATGCGGGCTTCGGGGGTTTTGAATGGACAAATTCAAAACCCCCGATTTTCATAGATGCAGCCCTCTTTTTGAGGCTGCTAATGAAAAAGCGAATCAGAAGCCGCGCCTTAAAAAAGGTACGGCTTCTTTTTCATAGATTCAAAATTAAATAAAGACCCCATGCCGGGTAACATTCTGAGCGGTTGTGTTCTTCGTAACGGAAAACACAACCGCTTTTTTTGTTACCCATTTTTAAGTTGAAACGAAATGGAGGAACGCATATGAAACAGGATGATTTAAAAACGCTTCGCTTATTCAGTCCCCTCTACCCTCATATTTACAGGCAGGACGAATACGGCGATCTGGGAAATATGCCGGAGGACCTCACTGCGGAAGAAGCCTGCGATTACGAGGGAGAAATTCTCGCGCTCATCAACCGGGAGCGCCTTCCCGCTGAAGGCGACCGTGGGCTTGCCGTTTATCTGGGCGATGATGCGTTGAAACGCAAAGTTTACAGCATGAAGCCTACGGTCGAGGAATGGGATGGCAAACTGTGGGGTGTGCTGGAAGTGCAGACGCACGGAGAGCTATCCCCATCCGAATTGGAGGCGCTAAAATCCGAATGGTGTGGACAGGAGTCCGATGGGTGGGGTGAAGGCGCGGAGCAGAGGCCGATCCGCACATCGGAGGGCGAGCTGTATGTCAGCTTTTGGAGCAGCAACAGCGATTTCTTTATTAAGACCGAGGAAGAATTGAAAAGCGCCCCGGAACAGCGTTGGGGCCTGCGGATGGGAGGAATGTGAGATGCCGAATCATGTTGCCAACATTCTCATTGCTCACGGCGATGAGAAACAGGTCAGGGCCATGTTTGAAGCGGTCAAAAATGATAAGATCGGGATCGGCAGCTTGGACTTCAATAAGATCATCCCCATGCCGGAAAATATCTTCCGAGGAAATCTCGGCACGGAGGAATTCGCCCGGTACGGGAAAAACAACTGGTATGATTGGAGCGTCGCCCATTGGGGAACGAAATGGAACAGCTACGGCTACAGCGAGAATACGCCCAAGGGATTTGACGGCAGCCGGATCAAGTTCGACACCGCGTGGAGCAGCGCGGCTCCCGTTATTGAAAAGCTCTCTTCCTTGTATCCGGAACTTTCCTTCGAGTATCAATGGGCAGACGAAAACCTCGGGTACAATACCGGAAAAAAAGAATACGAACACGGAAAGGAAACCTTCTCCTTTGATCCGCAGGGCGGCTCTTCCGAAGCCTTGGAGCTTGCTGCGGAAACTCACGGGATCGATTTGCAGGACGAAGGGTATCTCTACAATGAAAAAACAGGCGAATACGAATATCAGGAGCCGCCCTCCATGCAACTGACATGACGCGCGGCCCCTGTTTTTCACAAAGGGGGTGATGATTTATCAACAGCTTCATCAGTTGGATCGGCGGCAAAAAAGCGCTGCGTAAAATTATCTACCGGTTTTTCCCCAAGGATTACGGCAGATACATTGAGGTGTTCGGCGGTGGCGGCTGGGTTTTGTTCGGCAGGAAACCGAAGCGCGGAACGATGGAAGTCTACAACGACTTCAATTCCAACCTGACCAATCTTTTCTGCTGCGTGAAAAACCGCACATGGGAATTTCTCCGATACCTTGGCTTCCTTCCCCTCAATTCAAGGGACGAGTTCCGCGTCCTGCGCAAATTCATCGAAAAGGAAGAATTCACGCAGGAGTATCTTTCGGAAGAATTGGAGCTGGCTCAGCATAATCTGTCCCCACCGGAGTTTGAGGATATGAGGGAGCTGATGCTGGAAAACGCGAAGAAAAGCGACGTGCGCCGCGCCGCCGCCTTTTACAAGCTCATCCGGTACAGCTACGGCAGTGGCTGCACCTCCTACAGTTGCCAGCCGTGCGATATCCGGAAAACCTTCTTTCTCATATGGGAGGCGTCCCGCAGACTTGCGGACACGGTGGTGGAGAATAAAGACTTTGAGGCATTGATCCGGCAGTACGACCGGGACAATGCCTTTTTTTATTGCGATCCGCCCTATTACGAAACCGAGGGGCATTACGCGGTAGTGTTCCGCAAGTCCGACCATGTGCGGCTCCGGGATACGCTGAAAAGCTGCCGGGGCAAGTGGATGGTGTCCTACAACGACTGTGAGTACATCCGGAATCTCTACGCGGGATTCTATATTCTGTCCGTCACCCGCCTGAACAACCTTGCGCAGCGGTACGACGGCGGCTGCGAATATCCGGAAGTGATCATCACCAATTATGATCCCAAGGAGCGCCGGAATTCCGAGCCGATGCAGCTCAATCTTTTCAATTACGAGAATGGAGATGATGAGGACGAATGGTATCGAGCGGATGAGATGGGCCAAAGACCTGATCTTTGAAAAAACAAGCGGCCTGCAGGAATTGGCCGTCGGCAGTCTGCACGGCGAGCCGTATATCCGTACCTCGGACAAGGCAACGGTCGGGCTGTATCTTTCCGTACCGCCCAACCGCGAAACCGGGCGGTACGACTGCCTGTTCAAAGGCTACCTTCGCACCTGCGGCGGCTACAACACAGCCGAACAAATGCAGGCGCTTGCCGACGAGATGCAAAATATCGCCGATCTGTTGAAACAGCTTGAATCAGCAAAGATTTTGCTGACAGAGGATGAGCTGAACGTTTTCGTCGGAGAGCTGAAATCGATAGAAGAACAACAAATACCCGCCCCGCAAACGGAGCAAAAGGAGGATAAATCCATATGAAAATGAATGGTGCAAGTCCCTGTGAGCTTGACGATCTCGTTCTTCCGCGCTGCCTTTTGGAAGCGTCGGAGCTGAACGGAACCTGCGATCTGGAAATTCAGTGTGTTCCCGGCGCAATCATCATTGCCGCAGGCGATATGCCGGACGGCGTTCCCGAACCGCTGGCGGCTCTGTTCCGCGAGTTGGGAATCAGCGGCGCTGCCGTCCGGAGCGTTCTGACGGAGGGAGGGCTGCAAAATGAGTAACGGCAAACCCGTGTACAAGCTGATCGACGGAAAAGGCCGCGTCCTGATACCCAAAGAGCTGCGCTCCGCCGCAGGCATGGATTACGGCGACATCGTGCGCCTTGGCGTTACGAACGGCAGAGTCAGTATCCGAAAAATAGACATAATCGAAGTGGGAGATCAGTCTCCGGATGCGGTGAAAGCCTATGTCAGGGCGGCGTTTAAAACTATGCCGGACGATACCCGTCTCAGCCTGATTGCCGAACTTACGGAACTGTTGAAGCAGAAAAAGGAGGTGTGAGCTTTGGAAGAAAAAGAGCGGTATAACGAAAACGACTGTGTGGAAGCCGGTCTTTCCTGCTCGATCAAAGGTAAAGTCGTAATTTTGAACCGTGAGTCGCTGCCGCCGTGCAGCCAAAATCAACTGTATTACTGCCTCTGCGGAAACGGAGCCGGGGTCAATCCCACAGGCCGCGCTGTGTTTCTGGTATCTCTGCGTACCGGCGAGTTTTCCCTGAAAAACCGCAATGAGGTCGTTGGCGTGCTGAAGCCGGAGCTGCTGCCGGATCAGGCAAAACTTCAGCTTTCCCAAATCAGGCCGGTGGGAGCGCTGGATTTGCAGAACCACGAGCCGAAATACAGCGGCTACAGCTTTCTCCCAGATGGCCGGTACGCGGCGGGCGTCTGGCTGTGCAGCGAACAGGAAGTGCTAAGCTATGTGGAAATGCAGAAGTCCTATCAGCACCGCATCATGATCTGCGACCGGGAGGATTTCTGTGTGCTGGAAATGGAAAGCGGCAAGCTTCTGCACCCTTCTCAAAAAGAGCTGGACGCCTTCCGCTGCCCGCAGGACGGAGGGATAGAAATGATATAAGAAAGGGGGATTTTCCATGCGCGGGATTCGAATGGAGAAGGACACGATTCTGTATTATGGGAATGCCGCAGGATACATTTCAAATGACAAAGCCGTGGTCGATCCATTGTTTCAATCGAAAGAACTGCAAGATTTTCTCGACCGTCAGAAGGACGTGACCGAGGTGAAATGGGTAAACGGTACCTTCGACCGCCTCATGAACGGGCAGCGGGATAACCGGGAAATCACTCCGCTGAAAAATGTTCGCATTTGGCAGCTCAAACCGGATGTGGATATCCGGATGAAATTCATCGGCTACGACGAACTGTTGGAACGCTTCGGCGAGCCGATTCCCGAACATTATCAGGCGGCGTATGACGGGACTCTGGGCACCAATGATCTGGAAGAAATCTACGCCAAATTCAATGTTGAGCACCCGGAAGGCTTCACTGGGCATTCCCTCTCCATGTCGGATGTGGTGGAGCTTTATGACGAGGCCGGAAGCGAGTTTCACTATGTCGACCGCTTCGGCTTCAAACAGATCGGCTTCCAGCCTCCCTCCCAAACGCAGACCATGCAGCTATAACCTAAGGTTCACCGACAGCGCAGGCTGTCTTTTTTTGTACCCATTAAACAAAATTAACGGAGGTTAAACGAATATGAAAAAGAGATTTCAGAAGGCTCAAAAGGCCCTTGTTGTCAAAATAATGACTGCCAAAGCCGCCCTTGCGGACCGGTGCGGCGAAGGCTTCATTGATACGGCCATTAAAATTTTGATGGCCGTGGTTATCGGCGCGCTCATTCTCGCTGGCCTGTATGCCCTGTTCGGCGATACGATTCTGCCCACCCTGACGCAGCGCATCAAGGAAATGTTCAACTATGCTGGCTAATTGCATTCGCTTTGGTAATTTTCCGGTGCCGCCAGTCCATGTGCCGATTCTGCCGCCCGAAACCGTATTGCAAACGCTGCCGTATGTACAGGCGGCGCTTTTTATTGCCTTTCTCGCCGCAGCATCGGCAGAAGATATCAAAACCCGGCTGATTCCCGACTGGCTGTCCCTTTGCGTCGCCCTGACGTCACTGTTGGATTTTCATTTGATAAACCTGTGGGGCGTCCTTGTCGGCCTGCTGTTCCTCCTTGTCAGCGTGCTGCTCGGAGGAATCGGCGGCGGGGACGTAAAGCTGATGCTGGCCGTCGGTCTGGTGCTTGGACTGCCCGGTGCCGCCGCAGCCGCCGTCATGGGGCTTGCGGCGATGGTGCTGTACTATCTCGGCAGCAAAATGGCTGCCCGTCTACGCGGGAGGGAGGCTTCCAAGCGCCTTCCTCTCGCGCCTTTTTTGTCGGTCGGCTGCATCGCCGCCTATTTCATGATTAAGGGAGGACTGATTATATGAACTTTTTCAAAAACAGAACCGTCGTCGGTGTGATCTGCATTGTGCTTTCTCTGCTGATCTGCTTCGCGGTCACGCCGCTTTTTAACGCGGGAATATCGCAGAAAACCAGCATTGTACGCGTCACAAAGGACATCAAGGCCGGAGATCAAATTACCAAGGACATGGTGCAGAGCGTTGAGGTGGGTGGCTATAACCTGCCGGAAAACGTGCTGAAAAACAAAGACAGCGTCATTGGAAAATATGCCGCCGCAGACCTGTCCGTCGGGGACTATCTCCTTCCCTCCAAGCTGTCCGATACGACATCTGCCGAGAACGCCTATCTCTACAGTCTGACCGGGGAAAAACAGGCCATCTCCATCTCGGTAAAGACCTTTGCGGACGGGCTTTCCGGCAAACTGATGGCCGGGGATATCGTCTCGGTGATCGCCCCGGATTACAAAAAGCAGGGCGCGGCCGTCATCCCTCCGGAGCTGCAATATGTGGAGGTTATCGCCGTTACCGCCAGCACTGGCTATGACACGGATACGGAAAGCAACGATGAAAAATCGTCCGGGCAATCGTCGGATGAGGAAAAGAGTTTGCCAAGCACGGTCACTCTTCTGGCCACTCCGGAGCAGAGCAAAATTCTCGCCATGCTGGAAGCGGATGGCACGATGCACCTGTCCCTCGTTTATCGCGGCGATAAGGAAAATGCCGACGAGTTCCTCAAGGCGCAGGACGACGCGCTGGCCAAGCTGTACCCGGAAGAATCAACAGGAGAAAAAACGGAAAGCGAGGCTTCTTCGGATACCGGCTCTTCCACTGCGGGACAGGGGGCCGATTAAATGCTGAATTTCATCAAAACCGGCATTTTCAGCCGCCAGACTGAAGAACTCGCGCCGGAGCCGGAAAGTAAAAATCAGGTGCTGGCCGTGTGGGGCAGTCCCGGTTCCGGCAAAACAACCGTGTCGGTCAAGCTGGCAAAGCATCTGGCCGACCAAAAAAAGAATGTGGCGCTGTTGCTGTGCGACATGACCGCGCCCATGCTGCCCTGCATCTGCCCGCCCTCGGATCTGGAGTGTGAAAAATCTCTCGGCAGCATTCTGGCGGCAACCCATGTGACCGACTCTCTTATCCAAAACAACTGCGTCGTTCACAAAAAAATCAGCCATCTCACCCTCATCGGAATGCGGAAAGGCGAAAACGAGTATACCTACCCGCCGTACAGCGCGGCGCAGGCGTCGGAGCTGATCGACCATCTGCGGGACATTGCCCCGTATGTCGTCATCGACTGCGGCAGTTACATCGCAAACGATATTCTCTCGGCGGTATCCCTCATGGCAGCGGATTCCGTGCTGCGGCTGGTCAACTGCGATCTAAAATCCGTCAGCTACCTTTCCAGCCAGCTTCCCCTCCTGAAAGACAAGAAATGGGACGCGGACAAGCAGTACAAAGCGGCGAGCAATGTCAAAAGCAGCGAAGCCAGCGAGCATGTGGAACAGGTTCTGGGCAGCGTCGCGTTTCAGATTCCCCATTCCGACGAGCTTTTCAATCAGGCCCTCGCCGGGGATCTGTTTCAGGAGCTGTGCCTGAAGGACAGCCGGGGTTTCCGCAAAGAAATCAAGAAAATATCCATGGAGGTGTTTGGCGTATGACGCTGTTAGAACGCGGGCCGATAAGCCCGGATACGCTCATGGAAACTAAGGCTCTGCGCACCCATGACCTGTTTTTTTCACCGCAGGAGGACGCGCAGAATTTCGACTCTGTCCTGCGTCAGGTGCAGGAGTACATCTCCGGCAAATATTCCACGCTCATCGTGGAAGGCGGCACCGGCGAGGTGAAGGCGCAGGTGAAACGGTACATCGCCAAATATGTGCAGGATAACCGCATCGCGGTCAAGGGTATGACCGGGGAGCAGCTTGTGGATGCCCTGTATACGGAAATGGCCGAGTTTTCCTTCCTTACCAAATACATCTTCGGCACCGGAATTGAGGAAATTGACATCAACAGCTGGAGGGATATTGAAATCCAGTACAGCGGCGGCAGGGACGAAAAGCTCGCGGAACATTTCGACTCGCCGGAACACGCCATCAACGTAGTACGCCGGATGCTCCACGTGTCGGGCATGGTGCTGGACAACGCCAGTCCCGCTGTCCTCGGCCACCTCAGTAAAAATATCCGGATCGCCGCCATGAAGACCCCGCTGGTGGATGAGGACGTGGGCGTGGCGGCAAGCATTCGGATTGTCAATCCCCAAAACATGCGAAAAGAGGACTTCATCAAGGAAGGCACGGCGACGGCTGAAATGCTGGATTTTCTCACCGAATGCGTGCGCTACGGGATTTCCGTCTGCGTGGCCGGGGCCACCGGTTCCGGAAAAACCACCGTGGCGGGCTGGCTTCTGACCACCGTTCCGGATACGAAACGGATCTTCACCATTGAAAGCGGCAGCCGGGAGCTTTCCCTCGTCCGGGAGAAGAACGGCAAGGTCCAGAACCGCGTTATTCACACCATTACCCGTGACAGTGAAAACGAGCGCCAGAACATCGATCAGGATTCGCTCCTCGACATGGCGCTCCGCTTTAATCCGGAGGTCATCTGCGTTGGGGAGATGAGAAGCTCCGAAGCCTACGCCGCGCAGGAGGCCGCCCGCACCGGGCATACGGTGCTGACCACCATCCATTCCAATAGTTGCGAAGCCACCTACCGCCGCATGGCTACCCTTTGCAAGCGGAAGTACGACATGGCCGACAGCACTCTCATGGATTTGGTGACCGAGGCATTCCCCATTGTGGTGTTCACCAAGCAGCTTGAGAACAAGCAGAGAAAAATGATGGAGATCATGGAATGTGAAATTCTGCCGGACGGTACCCGCAGCTTTCATACTCTGTTTCATTACAATATCACGGAGAACCGGCTGGACGGGGATGAGTTTATCATCAACGGGTACCATGAGCCGGTCAGCCAGATTTCCGACAGTCTGTGCAGGCGGTTTCTGGAAAACGGTATGCCACAGGAAACTATCAATCAATTCAGGAAAGGAGGCGTTGCTTCATGACATGGATACAACTGATTGCCTGCGTCGGAATGATTACCGGCTTTTTTCTTTTATTGCGCATTTCCCCGATGGAGTTTACAAACGGGCTGTTCGGGTTTCTTCAGAACCGCCCCAAAAGCATCCGGGAGGAAATCAACGAGGCGGCCCATCGGAAAAAGCCGTCCCTTTTTCGCAGGGAACTGATTGAGGCGAAGGACATTCTCGCCATGACCGGCAGGAGCAACCGATTTCCAACTGCCTGCGCCTGTTCGCTGCTGCTGTTTGCCATTGGAGCGTCCATCGCCATTGTGATGGGCAACTTTTTTCTGGCTCCGGTGATGGCCGTGGGCTTTCTGTTTTTTCCCTTCTGGTACATCCGGCTGACGGCAAGCCATTTTAAAAAGGATGTCGCCGCCGAGTTGGAAACGGCGCTATCCGTCATCACCACAGCATACCTGAGAAACGAGGACATCCTGACAGCGGTGGAGGAAAACCTCCACTACCTGAATCCGCCCGTTCAAAACGTGTTTCGGGATTTTCTGCTGCAGGTCAAAATGGTGAACCCCGATGTGGATGCGGCGCTGAAAAAGCTCCGTACCAGAATCGACAACGATGTGTTCCGGGAATGGTGCGACGCTGTGGCGGACTGCCAGTACGACCGGAGTCTGAAAAGCACGCTCACGCCTATTGTTTCCAAGCTCAGCGACGTGAGGATTGTCAACGGTGAGCTGGACGCTCTCGCAGCGGAGCCGAGGAAGGAATTCATCGTCATGGTGGTGTTCGTGATCAGTAATATTCCGCTGATGTACGCTCTGAATAAGGACTGGTACGCCATCCTGATGCACACGGTGCCGGGGCAGATCATTCTGGCGGTGAGCGCCGCTCTGATCTTCCTGTCGACGGCTCGCGTGATCCGGCTGACCAAACCTATCGAGTACCGGAGGTGACGTTGAATGAAGGGATTGCTCTTTTTATTTGGCGCTTTTCTGGCAGCGGGCCTGTTCCTGATTCTTTCCGATGTTTTAAAACTGCCCTATCTGCGCACGGCGAAGGCCATGCTGAATACCGGCAGGCGGGAGAAAAAGGCGGCGAAAACGCTGGAGGCGTATCTGCTTTCCGTCTCGGTGAAGCTCGCCCGGTACGTCCGCATGGACGAGTACCGGAGAAACCGGATGCAAAGCGTCCTCAAGGCCGCCGGAATGAACCTGTCGCCGGAGGTGTACCAGACGTATGCCCTTGTCAAGGCCGGAGCGGTGCTTTTATTTGCGATCCCCTGCCTGTTTTTCTTCCCGCTGCTGGTTCCCGTGGTGCTGTTTTTATCCATTATGGTCTATTTCAAGGAAAGCAGGCGGGCCGAGGAAAAGCTCGCGGCGAAACGGGAGAGCATCGAAAGCGACCTTCCGAGATTCGTGGCCACCATCGAGCAGGAGCTGAAGAACAGCCGTGACGTGCTTTCCATTATTGAAAACTACAAGAAAAACGCAGGTGCGGAATTTGCCGATGAACTGGACGTTTTGGCTGCGGACATGCGCTCCTCCAGTTATGAGGCGGCGCTCACCCGTTTTGAGGCAAGGCTTAATTCTCCCATGCTGTCAGACGTGGTGCGCGGGCTGATCGGCGTCCTTCGCGGGGATGACAGCGCTATGTATTTTCAGATGCTCTCCCATGATTTCAAGCAGATGGAGTTGCAGCGGCTCAAAAAAGAGGCGCAGAAAATCCCGCCGAAAATCCGTGCGCTTTCGTTTGTGATGCTACTGTGTTTTCTGTTTACGTATCTCACTGTCATTGCCCTGCAGATCATGGATTCGCTTGGCAATCTGTTTTAATGAAGAAGGAGGTCGTCCGTCATGACGGAAAAAGAAATTCAAAAACAGCTCCAAGACTTCTATGCCTTGGAGGAAGAAACACAGGGCGGCGGCGAAGAGGAGGTACGGATGTGCTGAAGGTATGGAGAAGCAGGCGGGGCGAGGGTTATGTGGATATCTGCGTTTTCGTGCTGTGCGCCATGTTGGTGCTGGCTCTGGCGGTCAAGGTATTTCCGGTATTCATTGCCAAAAATCAGCTCGACACCTTTGCGACGGAGCTGTGCCGGGAAGCGGAAATCACGGGCTGCGTCGGCAGCGAAACCAGCCGCCGCGCCTCCGTTCTCCGGGAGCAGACCGGCCTTGATCCGAATATTTCATGGTCAAAGACCGGAAATATCCAGCTCAACGAGGAAATTACGGTCACCGTCACGCTGCGGGAAAACCTTGGTCTGTTTGACAGCTTCGGCTCCTTTCCCATCACCCTGCGGGCGCAGGCCAGCGGCAAAAGCGAGGTGTATCACAAATGAAGAACAGCGTGACGCTGTATCGAATTTGCACAAGGTTCCGTCAAGTTGTAAGGGATCGGCGCGGCACCGCCTTTCCTCTGGTGATTGCCCTTACGATGGCGCTGATGCTCATCCTGTGCGGCGTTACCGAGTATATGAGGCTGAACATTATCGCCTCCGGTGTTCGGGACGCGCTGGAATCCGGGATTATTACAACGGTCAACGACAACTACGCCAACGTCTATCACGGTGTCCGGGAAGGCTACGGCGGTGGGTATCAGCCGGACGGCTCCGGCTTTGAGGAAGCGCTCGACTACGGCGACATCTACCGCGATCTTGATAAAACACTCGGCACGGAAAGCAGCGGAGGCAAGCATGTGAAATATACCGGGGATGTTGTTGAGTACACACTCAGCGGCCTGTCCGTCAGCATTCGGAACGCGCCCCTCGCCCCGTCCAGTCCGGAAAACGCGCAGAAATTTGTCGCCGATGCCACAATTCGGCTGGAAGTGCCGGTTCGGTTCGGGGGCAAGGTTTTGCCGCCGATGTCCATTGATTTGAAAGTACAGGCGGGATATACGGAGGTATTCTGAGATTGTCTCAAATATCTCTGGACTTGTAAAAAAATGTAGAGTATGTTGAAAATCAGAAGGAATAAAACCTATCGGACAAGGAGGTTTTTACGATGAAAGACAAAAAGAAAAGACTGCTGATTGTGGCGGGCGGCGGCATCCTCGCACTGGCGCTAATTCTTGCTATCGCGGGGCAGTTTCATACAGATACCCCGGCAGAGGACGTCCTGTCCTCCTCCGGCGCGACCAATTCGGGGATTTCCTCGGCACCGGAAGTGAATGTGCCGGAACAGAACGAAAGCGCCGCTTCCGTCAAGTCAGAGGATACGGACTCCGAAGCGTCGGCGGACTCAATGCCGCCGCAGACGGATCAGTCGGAACAGAGCATCCAGCCGGATGTGTCCAAGCCCGCAGCGCCGGAAAAACCGAAAGTGGATAACGATGCCGATATAACGAATCCGAAGCAGCCGCCGACCTACAGTCCGGAAAATACGGAAAAGGAAACGGAGACGGAATCTTCGAAAAGCACTCCGCAGGGCGGCCTTCCCGGATTTAGCAGTGTCCCGGATGGCGGCGCAAATCAAGTGACAACCGCCGACGACATGTATGAAAACGGCAATAAAATCGGGGAAATGAATTAAACCCGTAATATTTCAGGGGACGCACGGTAAAAACACCGTGCGTTTTCTTTTGCAAAGGAGGCGACCCAATGAAACGGTTATTCAGTGTTCTGCTGGCGCTTATCCTGCTGTGCTGCCCACTGTCGGCGATTCCGGCCTACGCCATCGGCGACGGAAATGTAGATGGAGGTGGCGGCGGCATGGGAGATGGAACAAGCACCAACTCATGGACTCCCGGCAACGAGGGTGTGCGGGTCACGGTGATTCGGGCCTCCGATCACGCGGTGGTCACCACGCCGATTGATTTGACAAACAAAGCACCCTCTTCTTCCATCTATAATTTCGGGAAAGTCAGCAAGTTACAATACAATAATGGTCAAGCATTATCACCTGTTAAAGGCGGATATTCATGCGTGAAACCAGTTGAATCCCTGCCAAAAATCATCAGTACCAACGGCACCAACAACATTGCTGCAATCAAAAGCTATTTTACCGACGAACAGGTGATCCGCAGCATTGCGAACCTCACCGGCATGGATTTTGATGTATTGACAGACGGAGACTACCGATTGCTGCTCGAACCCATCGCCTATTACAAATTTGAGGGCGTGATGATCGCCACCACCGCCACGGAAGCCGCGCTGTATGATAAGCAGGTCGGTGGCCTGCTCAGAAGCAGGATGGTGTCCCTGTCTCATAAGAACCTGCCGCTGGCCATGTTTTTGGAGGTGGCGGATCTCGGCTACCCCGCATGGTCGGGCAGCACAAGCACGGCGGCTTCCGACGCGGACATTATTTCTTCTCTCGGTCTCGGCATCGTCCGGTTTAAGGACGCGGCGACGGAACCGCCAAACGTTTCCGCTTACAATTATGAGTACCGGGTCAACACCGAGGTCATCACATCGGTCATGGTCAGCGGCGGTCAAAGCGATCCGGATCATCCGGTAACGGTCACGTTCAACGTCGGCGGCAAAAGCATGCGGGTCAGCAACGTGTATTATCCGGAAGGCGACAGTCAGATTGCGTGGATACGCTGGACAACGCCTTCCACGCCGCAGACCATGACCATCCCCGTGACCGTTTCAGGAGGCGGCAGTACCAGAAGCGCAACCATTACCGCCAAAATAGTGGATCTGTCCGGCAACGATCCGCCGAATCCCATAGCCGACGACCGAAACGATTCCTACTCCACACCGTCTGTTCCGAGTAAGGCGCAGAAAACCTCCGCTTCATGGAGTGTATGGCGGCCTTGGTGGAAGGCGTATTGGGTTTGGCACAGCGACTGGAACTGGTACGGCGACGGCAATGGCGGCGGTCATTGGGAGGATGACGGCGAATGGGTCGATGAGGGCTGGTGGGAATTTGACCTCGATCAGTACCGCGCAAGCCTTTCCGCTTCTATGAAAATACAGCCGGACGAAAAATCCCCGACCGCTTCGGGGAAAACCATGAAGTCCGGCTACGGAATCAACCAGACCGTGAACACAAATGTCAGCACCAATCAGTCCTCGGCGGTGACCGGCGCGCAAAATGCTGTGACCTATTTTCCGGAATTCGGGTATCAGACTTACTGGCGGCTGCTGGAGCGTATGGGTTCCAGTTACAATTCCCAATTCGAGTTTCAAAAGAATCCGTACAGCACTTATGACCGCAGGACACATTTCACGCCGCTGTGGTTTCCTGATGGGAGCTACACGCCGTATACATGGTTGATCGATTGCTGGACACCGGACGGGATGCTCTCCATGAATCTCACCGATTCGGTAACCATCCGGGGAAATCTATGGTCGGACTGGCACATCGCGGTGCAGAATCCGGATTAACAACAGAAACGAATAAGGGCCGCATACTTCAAAAAGCAAGAAGCATGCGGCCTTTTCTTCTCTAAACATTTAAAAGGAAAGGTGGAAAAAATGATGAAAATGAAGCGAATCCTAACCGCGCTTTGCGTCGTTATACTGCTGGTCTGTATGTTCAGCGTCACCGCTTATGCCGCTGGCAGCGGTGATGTCGCCGGAGCTGTGGAAAGCACATGGAAAACGGCATCGCAGCAGATTAAGACTGTTGTTAACAGCGTTGTCTTCCCCGCAATTGACCTGATCCTTGCCGTGTTTTTCTTCGCCAAACTCGGTACGGCTTATTTCGACTATAGAAAGCACGGGCAATTTGAGTGGGCCGCGCCAGCTATTCTTTTCGCTTGTTTAGTGTTCACGTTAACGGCTCCGCTTTATATCTGGAGCGTCGTAGGAATATAGCAAAGCAGCACAGAGCAGATATAGGGCTGCCCTGTGCTTGATATGCAGTTACAGGAAAATTGATAGAAAAGCGCCAATTATTTTTCCAGTTTCCAAATGTTTTGGTCTGCCCGAAACGGCAGACAGGATAACAATCCAAAGATTCCAATGGCAAAAAACAGCAGTGCTGCCCCGGAGCCTTTTCCCGCTCCGAATAACGTAACCCATAGGCTGTCCGTCGGCTGCGCCGCCATAAAAGGCTCGAAAACCCTGTCTACCAAAATGCCGCCGCATAAATATCCCAAAGGGATGGTAAAAAACTGTAAGGTATTTCTTGCCGAATAGACGCGTCCCTGCATCTCAATGGGGATTTTGGTACGGAAAAGGACATCCATGTTAGCGCTCATCACCGGGATGAATATCCATCCAAGTACTGCGCCAAAGCACCATACCGGTGTGCTTCTGCCAAAGGCCAAAATAAAATTCTCTGTACTCATGGAAAACAGCAGGGAGTTAAGAATCACTCGGACTCGGCTCTTTGGCGCGGGAAATCCCGTTACCAGAATACTTCCTAACATGGTTGCTATTCCTGTAACCGTATTAATCATGCCCAAAGCCATCTCTCCTGCGCCGGTCCGTGACAGCATCATAGCGGGCAGGGCGGCATTGAAAATGGATGCGGTAAAATTAATGACAGCTAAAAGCAGAATCAGGTCTAGAATACCCCGGTTGCTTTTTAGGTACTGCAGGCCGCTTCTGGCGGACTGCAGTACCGATTCACTTTCCGTGTCGCTCTTGTTTATGGCCTGCGGGATTCTGATAAAAAACAGCAGCGCTACAAAGGCAGTGGCAAAAGTCAGTAGATCAAACAGGATGACGACCTGAAGACTGGTAAAGGAAAGCAGTGCTGTGGCAAGTACAGGCGTCAGTATGGTAACCAACGAATTGGAGAACGACCGCAGCCCACCGACCTTCTGATAATGCTTTTGTGGAGCCAGCAGGCTAATGGCCACATCGGATGCCGGTTGCTGGACGGTGTTCATTAGTCCGTTCAGGGTATTGATCACATATAGATGCCAAATCTGAAGATGACCCGTTGTCAGCAGTACCAGCACCGAAACAGAGCAGAGCGCCGCAAAACTGTCGCTGACCAGCATGGTGAGTTTTTTATTCCAACGGTCACTCAAGGCACCCGCAAAGATGCTCAAAAGGACATACGGCGCATAGGAACAAATGGCTAAAAGCGAGGTGGTGAGCGCAGAACCCTGCTGTTGATAAGACCAGATAACCAAGGCAAAATTGGTCATAGCGCTGCCCAGCTCCGAAAATGACTGGGTAATCCATAAAATCAGGAAGGTACGAAGTTCCCTGATAGATGCTTTAATATTTTTGAACATGACTTTGCTCCTCTTTCAATAAAATCTTAAGATTTGATGAAAGTGCAAAGTCGAACGGACGAATTCAATCCGCTCCGTGCAGTCTCGTCCGGTTCAGACCTTGCACGGAGCATTATCAATGCAGAGTTGCATGTTTATTCTCCTTATTAATCTTGGCGCGTCACGCGTCATTTATAATAATTATTTTACCATAACTGAAACTGAAAAGCCAATACACATATGTTCCTCATCAGAAAGGGGTGATGACTTTCAATGTTCATATGGGACTTCGTCGCCGACACGGTCCTCGGTCAGATTGTGGATTGGATCTACAGCCAGATCGTGGGCTTTCTCGGCGATTTCTTCATGCAGATGGGTGACATGGGAGCCGATCTGTTCGAACTGCCGTGGGTGCAATCCATCGTGCTGTTTTTCTCTTATCTCGCGTGGGCGCTGTACGGCGTCGGCCTTGTGGTGGCCTGCTTTGAATGCGCCATCGAATATCAGTCCGGCAGAGGCAGCATCCGGGACACGGCGCTCAACGCCATCAAGGGCTTTATGGCCGTGGGCCTGTTCACGACAGTGCCGGTGGAGCTGTACAAGCTGTCCGTGTCCCTGCAGGGAAGTTTTACGGCTGGCATTACCGGGCTTGGCACCGACTTCGGGACGGTTGCCGCCAATATCATTGATACGCTGAAAAACGCGGGCGACGTGAATCAGGCCATGAGCAGCAACGTGTTCGGCGGCCTTACCGCTATCACGAGTCCGATTATGATGATCTTTATTCTGATCCTCATGGGTTATGCGGTCATTAAAGTTTTCTTTGCCAACCTGAAACGCGGCGGCATCCTGCTCATTCAGATTGCCGTGGGGAGCCTGTATATGTTCTCTGTTCCGAGAGGATATATCGACGGTTTCGTGGGCTGGTGCAAGCAAGTCATCGGACTGTGCCTTACGGCCTTTTTGCAATCAACCATCCTCATCGCGGGCCTTATGGTGGTCAAAGATCACGCCCTGCTCGGCCTGGGACTGATGCTGGCAGCGGGCGAAATTCCCCGGATCGCCGGACAGTTTGGGCTGGACACCAGCACCAAGTCAAACCTCATGGGAACCGTTTATGCGGCTCAGACCGCTGTGAACATGACGCGCACCATTGTACAGGCGGTGGCGAAATGAGTGAAAACAAGCTGGTCTATATCTGTTCGCCATACGCCGGTGACGTGGCGAACAATGTCAAATTTGCAAAGGCGGCCTGCCGGTATGCGATTCGGCAAAATTGCACGCCGGTGGCTGTTCACCTGTTATATCCACAGATTCTGGATGATGCTGTCCCTGCTGAGAGGGAAACCGGCATCCGGATGGGACTTCGGATCTTAGAGGCCGCCGACGAGCTGTGGCTGTGTTCCAGCCGAATCTCCGAAGGCATGCGCGCGGAACTTGCCGCCGCCAAGCGGCTCGGAATCCCTGTAAAAGAGATATCGGAAGCAGAAATTAAAGGAGGACTTTCTATGAATCAATATGGCGTATGGGCGGTTCGCAGCGCAAATTCCGTGTGCGGCGCGGCGCAAAGTTGGTGCAAGCACAATGGCGAGCCAGTCAAATTCGATACCTATGAGCAGGCGGCGGCACACGCGAAATCGTTGAACGATAACGCCTACAGTCCGAATGTTCATTATTACCCGAAAGAGATCGAACCGGAGCTGCGGCAATACCCCGGCATGAGCCTGAAACTCTGAAGGAGGCCGAAACATGTATATTTATCCTGACAACCTGAAGGCGAAGGCTACTCTGTGGCTGTGGCAGCTTCGGGATATCGGCGTGATCGGTGTGGGAGCGCTGCTTTCCATTCTCGCCCTGACGCAGATAAGATTTATACCGCCCATCGTCCTGACCGCCGTATACGCCTTCCTGACCATCCGTTTTGAGGACACAAGCATTCTGGATTTTCTCCGGTATGCTTGTGCTTTTTTTATCGGCAAGCAGCAAATCTATGAATGGGCAGGCTGATCCTGAACGCTAATCACGCAATCATTTATTGCGGAAGTCGCGGCGCAATCCCCGCGCCCCGGATTTCGCGGAAAGGAGAGCTATGAGCAGAAAGAAAAAAGAGGCCAAGCGGAAAGCCTCCACAAGGCAGCTTATGAATACCAAAGCGATCACCGACTACAGTTTGCAGACCTATGGTCACGGAGAACTGGTGTATTTTCAGATCAAGCCGAGCAACATTTCCGTTTTGTCGGAGGAAAGCATCAGCGCCCGGATTTATGCCCTGATGACCGTGCTGAAAGGGATCGCTGAAATTGAGATGCTGTGCCTCAACAGCCGGGAAAATTTTGAGGACAACAAGCACTTTCTTCGCAGCCGGATGGAGCAGGAGCAGAATCCCGTGATGCGGAAACTGCTGGAAAAGGACCTGTCCTTCCTTGACCGGATACAGGTGCAGATGGCCACAGCCCGTGAGTTCCTCATCATCATCCGTCTGCGCGACGAGAAGCAAAGCGAAGTATTCCCCTATCTGTCCCGGATCGAAAAATCCCTCAAGGAACAGGGCTTCATCGCAAGCCGCGCCGGGAATGAGGACATCAAGCGGCTGCTGGCCGTTTATTTTGAGCAGAACATGACCACGGAAAAGTTTGAGGATTTCGACGGGGAAAGGTGGGTCATATTGAATGAGTAAGAATGGGCCTACATTCTCGGCTTCCGATTTTGCTCATAATATGCCCAAAGTAATTGGGACGTTCTAATAAATCGTATCTGCATCGGGTGGTAATGCTCTGATATGTTTAAGATACCCTTTGCTATTATCAGCTTCGATTAAGTCATATGAAAAGTTTAATTTTTTACTCACTTGAATAGCAATTTCCTCAAATAAATCACACATGGTAAAAACAGCATCCCAGATGGCGTCTACTTGAGCTGCTGAATATGTTTGGAGATACCTCTGATAAATCTTTTTTGAAACATACTTGTTCATATATTTTGCGGATTTCCCCACGCTTACAGAAAATTTGTTTTCCATACCGATTTTCCATTTCAACAGTCGGCCAAGCATGGGCCTTATCTGAAAATCTATCATATCCATAACATACGGAATCTCTTCACGCCATAATCCTTTAGCAACATTATTTAAGCACCACCAGAATTCGTTACATGTACAGTGAAATTGTTCCGATGTTGGTTTTTTAACCCAATATCTTTCATCTGATAGCATCTGCTTCTCTGGCATGATGCTATCCTTATCCACCAAAGTTGTATATAATTCAAGATTACTTAACGCATTTTTCAATGTGCGCACATGTAAATCCAGTCTATTACCATCTAAAAACTGAATTAACCACCCATAACAATTATTAACATCGGACTGGTAATATACACTTTTTTCCGGATATTGCATATATAAGCGTGCGCCAAAACGGTTAATCCAATTTTTATCTTCTCTGAATGATTTTGTTTCCGTTACAACATACACTACATCATAATCTTGAAAAATATCCTGCGGTACATTTGGATTAGAACGTGAGCCTTCCAGATATGCCGCGCGAATACGGGAATCAGCGGTTGCAGTATCTATTATTAAATCAAGCATTTCTTCTCTCGAACGCATAGCAATACCTCTTTTCAGTTATCCACTTTATCTACGTGTTATATAAACAATGCGAATTTATATACGACCATTATACCATGTTTTTCCTCAGATTTGTCCAAAGCCGTCACAGAAATGTGGCGGCTTTTCTATGTTCAGAAAAATCAGAAAGGAAGTATGCCTCATGGCAAAACAGCCGAAAACCAAAGCTTCTCCGCAGGAGGATATTCATGTACAGGAATTTCTCGATATGATCGCGCCTTCCATCATCAAATTCAATACCGACCATTTCATCTGCGGCAATACATTCCGGTGTGTGTGGGCGCTTCGGGAATATCCGACATCCACCGATGAGCAGGCAATCCTCCGGCACCTCGGTGAAAAAGACGGCATCACGCTGCGGATCTATACCCGCCATGTCACGCCTGTTGAGGAAAAAAAGATCATCAGCAATGCCGCAAATAAAAACCGCATGAACAAGAGCAACACCAACGATCTGCAGCAGACCGTGCTTGCCGAAAGCAATCTGCAGGATGTGGCGACCATTGTGGCGCAGATGCACCGGAACCGTGAGCCGCTGCTCCACGCCGCCGTATATATTGAGCTGTCCGCTCACGATATGGATCAGCTCAAGTTGCTGCAGACCGAGGTGCTGACGGAGCTGATCCGCAGTAAGCTCAATGTCGACCGGCTGATGCTCCGCCAGCAGCAGGGATTTCTCTGCGTCATGCCGAGCGGCTGGAACGTGTTCGGCGACCAGTTTGAACGCGTTCTTCCCGCGTCGTCGGTTGCCAATCTCTATCCCTTTAACTACTCCGGCAAGACCGATCCCCACGGTTTCTACATTGGGCGGGACAAATTCGGCAGTAACGTGCTGGTGGATTTCAACCGCAGGGCCGATGATAAAACCAACGCCAACATCCTTATTCTCGGCAATTCCGGTCAGGGCAAGAGCTATCTGCTCAAGCTCATCCTGTGCAATCTGAGGGAATCCGGCATGAATGTAATCTGCCTCGATCCCGAAATGGAGTACGAGGATCTCACCAACAATCTCGGCGGCTGCTTTATCGATCTGATGTCCGGGGAACATATCATCAATGTTCTGGAACCAAAAACATGGGACGAGCAGGATTGCGCGGATGCCTGCGAGGACGGCGAGTATGTGCCGGAAGCCTTCCGGAAAACCAGCAAGCTCAGTCAGCATATCAGCTTCCTCAAGGATTTTTTCCGGACATACAAGGATTTCACCGACCGGCAGATCGACGTGATCGAAATCATGCTCCAGAAGCTCTATGAGAAATGGGGTCTTACCGATCACAGTAACTTCGACCGGCTGAAACCTGCGGATTATCCGATTCTGTCCGACCTTTACGCGCTGATTGAGGACGAGTATAAAAATTATGATACGGGCAGCCGCCAGCTCTACACCGCCGAGCTTCTGCAGGAAATCCTCCTTGGCCTCCACTCCCTGTGCAAAGGGTCGGAGGCCAAATTCTTTGACGGGCATACCAATATCACGGACGGCAGTTTCATTACTTTCGGAGTGAAAGGTTTGCTGCAGGCCAGCAAAAGCATCCGTAACGCCATGCTGTTTAATGTTCTTTCCTACATGAGCAACGAACTGCTGACCACCGGAAACACCGCCGCCAGTATTGATGAGTTCTATTTGTTCCTGACCAATCTCACCGCCGTGGAGTATGTCCGCAACTTCATGAAACGTGTCCGCAAAAAGGACAGCGCAGTGATCCTTGCCAGCCAAAACCTTGAGGACTTCAACATCGAGGGTATCCGGGAATACACCAAGCCTCTGTTTTCCATACCGACACATCAGTTTCTGTTTAACGCCGGGAATATCGACGCGAAGTTCTACATCGATACGCTCCAGCTTGAACAGAGCGAATACAATCTGATCCGCTACCCGCAGCGGGGCGTGTGCCTTTATAAATGCGGAAACGAGCGGTACAACCTGATGGTGAACGCGCCGGAGCATAAAGCGGCTCTGTTCGGAAAAGCGGGCGGGCGCTGATGGGAGGAAGTGAAAAAATTGTATGGACATGAAGCAGCAGCGATTCGGCATTGAAATCGAGCTGACCGGAATTACCCGCAAGGCCGCCGCTGAAATTGCCGCCGAGCATTTTGGCACTGCCGCCAATTTTGACGGCACCTATTACAACACCTACAGCGCACTGGACGATCAGGGACGCAAGTGGAATTTCATGAGCGATTCCAGCATTTCGGCGCAGAAAAAGTCCGGCGGGCAGGTCATATCAGCCTCCGACGAGTACAAAACCGAGATGGTCAGCCCCATCTGCCGGTGGGAGGACATCGAAACCGTACAAGAGCTGGTACGTAAACTCCGGAAGGCAGGGGCCATCGCCAACGAGAGCTGCGGCATTCATGTTCACGTGGATGCCTCTCCTTTTAATGCCAACACCCTTCGGAATATCACCAATATCATGGCCAGCAAAGAGGATCTGATTTACAAGGCGCTGCAGGTTACCGTGGCAAGGCAGCACCGCTGGTGCAAGCCGGTAGATGCCCGTTTCTTGGAGGAACTGAACCGAAAAAAGCCGAAAACGCTGAACGAGGTCAGCCGGATCTGGTACAACGGCGGCGACCGCAGCAATATCCACTACGATGACAGCCGCTATCACTGCCTCAATCTGCACAGCGTATTCCAAAAAGGCACGGTGGAATTCAGGTCGTTCAACTCCACCACTCATGCCGGAAAAATCAAGGCGTATATCCAATTCTGCCTCGCTATTTCCGCACAGGCGCTGAACCAGCGGTGCGCCAGCCGACAGAAAACGCTGACCACCAACGAGAAATACACCTTCCGCACCTGGCTTCTGCGGCTTGGTCTGATCGGCGATGAATTCAAAACCGCCCGCACTCATCTTTTGGAGCATCTGGACGGCTGCATTGCGTGGCGCGATCCGGCGCAGGCCGAGAAGCAGAAGGAACGGATGCGGCAGAAAAAAGAACAGGAGCAGACGCAATCCGCGCCCGCAGAAACAATCGAAAGCGGACAGGAACAGGCCGGGGATCAGGAAGAATCCCCGGCCTTTGTCATGCGCATGTGAGAAAAAGGAGACGGATCATGAGTACGAAAAACACGTTGTATATCGCCTACGGCAGCAACCTCAGTTTGCCGCAGATGGCGTTCCGCTGCCCGACTGCCAAGGTGGTCGGCGCAAGCGAAATCAAGGGATACGAGCTGCTGTTCCGGGGAGGCCGGAAAGGAGCCGTGGCAACTGTAGAACCTTTTGAGGGCGGCTCGGTGCCTGTGCTTTTGTGGAAGATCAGGTCCGGTGACGAGCAGGCCCTTGACCGTTACGAAGGGTATCCTCACTTTTACCGCAAAGAAATGATGGAGGTGGAGCTGAAAGGAAAAGCTGTTCCGGGCATGGTCTATGTGATGAACGGAGGCCATGAGTTTGGCGCTCCCTCTGATTTTTACCTCAACACTATTATGGAAGGATACAAAACAGCCGGGTTTGACACGGATTTTTTGGATCAGGCTGTTGAAAAATCCATCCGTCTGGCAGCAGAACAGCAGGAAGCGGAAGCTGTGCAGGGCAGTCTGTTTGACCAGAAATGGTGGTGATGCTGTATGGCTGATCCTGCGACCATTGCCCTTGCGGTAAAAACGGCCATCGCTGCTGCCTCTGACAAGCGGACATGGAAAGCCGTCGGTGTGCTGATTGCCGCCGTTCTGACTCCCTTCATTTTAATCATCGTAATGATCATGAGTTTGTTGTCCGGAACGGCGCAGCACAACGACTCCGCTGTGGATCTGGTTTTCAACGGCGGCTCCATCTCGGCACAGGTACCCGCTGAATACAGGCAGTACATCGAAGATATGCGGAGCAGCTTCTCTGTCTTGGACGGGGCTGTGTCGGAGATCACGCCTCAGATTGAAAGCGGTGGCATTGACGCCACCCGTGTGAAATCTATTTTTTATTCTCTGTATTTCGGCGCTGAAAATCTCCGAATGGACAAAAATGACTACCGAAAATTTACCGATGCTTTCATCCGGTACGAAAAGCGAACTCGTACTGTTACCGACAAGGACGGCAATAAGACGCAGGAAGCCTACACCGTGGCTGTTCCGATTTCCGACCTGAATGAAATTTACGCCAACCTTGAAAGCGCGCTTGGCAGAACGATCACCAACGAAAACAAAGTCAACGCCGCTCAGATTTACAGCCGTGTGCTTTATGGCCACAGTCTGCCGGAGAATGAAAACATCGGCGAGGATGAATGGAAAAAAGGTGTTGGAACAGATGAACCCTACACGGGCGGCGGTAATTTTGCCAGTCCTCTCGGGGCGAACTGGCGCGGCATGGTCACTTCGGAATTCGGCTGGAGGCCAAATCCGTTCGGCGGCAGCGGCGGCGAAGGACACTCCGGTCTTGACCTCGGTGCACCAAAAGGTACACCAATTCATGCCGCCCGCGACGGTGTGGTGAGCAGCGTAATAGACTCCGGCAGCAGCGGCTACGGATATCATGTGGTCATCGATCACGGAGACGGAATGGTTACGCTGTACGGTCACTGCTCCAAGGTATATGTCCGTTCCGGCCAAGCTGTGAAGCAGGGCGACGTTATCGCAGCGGTGGGCAGCACGGGGCGCAGTACCGGAAACCATCTTCATTTTGAAATTCGCATTAATGGAAAAGCGGTCAATCCGAGAAATTACTTACCTTAAGGGAGGAACGAATCATGTTAAAGACCAAGGCTGTATTTGAAAGAAAGCTGGATTGCTTCCAGCCGCAGGAATGTGTGATCGAGGCAATCGAAGAACTGTCGGCAACGGAATTCAAAGACTTTTGTGAAAATATGCTGGCCGACAGGGACTTTATTGCCGACCGTATCGGTGATATGTATGTGGACGGGAATGGAGTGCAGCACGGGCTGCTGGTACTCGGTGAAGATACGGACGATGCTGTTCTGGTGGACAGTTCCGGCTATTCCTACGGCAGGTATACCGCTTTTCTTCCAAACTTCAGGCCCTATGTGAACCGCCAGATTTCACTGCTGGCTGATGAGATCATCAGGGACGGCACTCAAAAAACCGAAAATGGCGATTGGGAGATTTCCTTTGATGAGATCGAGGAACGGTACGGTGTTCACGTTACACCGAACAACGGCATCGGTACCATGCTGCTGAATGCGTTGTCCGCCAGTGATGAGGTAACGGAAATTGAACCGATGGAGGACAATTTTGACATCACCTATTATCTTGATTACTGCCCCAAGTGCGACGGGCAGCAGGAAAAAGGTTCCGAAAAAGCAACAGAGCAAATTGCCCCGGCTGCCAAGCTCCATGATCTGCTTCACACCAAATGGGAGGACATCCATCTCATCCACCACGAGATTGAAAACGAGCCGTCCACCATTGTGGAGCTGGATGAATCTACGCTGACCGAAGCCGGAAAGGAAGCGTGGGCCGATGTTCTGAACGCGGATGTCCTGCGTGTTTATACCGGCTATTACGGTTTGCAGATGGAGCTTGCCGGTGTGAAGGCCAGCCGACTGGATGCGTTCTCTTCCATGCTGGCTGGCTTCTGCTCCGTTCAGGACTATGAAAAATGGGTGAACGAACCGGAGGATCAGCCGTCGCATACCCCGGAAATGAAATTATGAAATGGAGGAAACCAACATGAAAAACACAAATTTAACCGTTTCTTTTGATACGGAAAAGCTAGACGCCCTGACCTATCACATGGACAAAAAGGACGCGGATCTGCAGACGGAACTGCAGGATACCGTTCAGAAGCTCTATGAAAAGTACGTTCCGCAGGCTACCCGAGAGTACATTGACGACAAGCTTTCCCGCGAATCTGCTGAAAAACAGAAGCCAAAACATCCGGTACACCCTGCTGCATCAAACAGCACTGTGGACAGTCTGGCGTAATGATCAAAAGCGTTGACGCGTGTTGGCGGCTGTGTTGCCCCGTGTGGCTTTTTATGAGGCCGAGTAGCATCCGTATACCTGTTGGCAGCAACTGCCCCACGTTGCGCCCATTTGACGGAAATGTGAGAAATGTCCTGATTGCCTTGGAATGGCTGCATCCCTGAGGCAGACTGGCAGGGTCGAAAGTGGTGCTGGTTAAAGGCTTTATGCTGCTTTCGCAGCCTAAAGCCGGAAAACACCGACCGGCAAAGCCGTTCGGGGATTGCGAAGTGGCATAACTTTCTGCCCGATAGCTCAATTTGTTATGCTGGATTTGGCAAAAGGCAAACTGTTCCGGGCATTCAGGGCGTTTTCTTTGCATACCAACCTTATCGTCAGAAGGAAAGGAGAAATCATGGCAAACGAACTGGAAAAAGTACGCACCGGCTTTTATATTGAAAAGGAAATGCTGGATCAATGTGATGAACTGCTACCTGTGGCAAACGTGAAATCCAGAAATGAGTTTGTCACCGAGGCGCTCAAATTTTACTGCGGCTACCTGACTTCTCAGAAGGCAGAAAACTATTTGCTGCAGACTTTGTCCTCCGTGCTGACTGCTACCGTTCATGACAGTGAAAACCGCATCGCACGAATGGATTTCAAAATGGCCGTGGAGCTTTCCGAGCTGGCGCATGTGATTGCCTGCTCGCACAACATCGACGAAACGGCTCTGCACAAGCTACATCTGAAATGCCTGGACGAGGTGAAACGAATCAACGGTGCGGTGGATTTTGAAAGCGCGTATAAATATCAGAAACGGGAAATCTAAAAAAGAAAACTCGATCTGTTGATTTTGGGTATGGACTTCGCCCCGAAGTCTGTTTATGTTGTAGTCAAAAAGGAGTGATTTCAGAATGGACAAACAGGAAATCGCGGAAATGGCAATCCGTGAGCTGACGGAGCATGCGTTGTCGCAGCGGAGAGAAAATCTATGTGAGGAAGAACAGAAACTCCATAACGAGGTACGAAATTTAAGTACGCAGGCCCACGACATTGTCGCGGAGCTGTCGCCGGAGCAATGCAAAATCCTCACCGACTACTTTGAGAAAACCAATCTCATCGCGGATCACGAGTGCTCGTTCCTTTATGTGCAGGGCGCGAAGGACTGCGTGGAGCTTCTCAAGAAGTTAGGTGCGCTATAAGGAAACATATGGTAGACGGCCTCTGCGAAAGCAGAGGCTGTTTTACATAGTTCGGTGAAGCTTTTTGAA
>ENA-UOOE01000893-UOOE01000893.1-fermentation-metagenome-genome-assembly--contig:-NODE-893-length-27209-cov-4.771783_pt1 | contig 27209 bp, 24 predicted proteins | sample MGYA00245776_ERZ724021 | MGnify/ENA primary metagenome ERZ724021 (study PRJEB28704, sample SAMN03018321) | fermentation metagenome | biome: anthropogenic terrestrial biome; feature: soil; material... | reverse complement strand
GGTATCTTTTCGGATACTCGACTCTTTTTCTCTGATTCTTATCTTACTGACATTGAGCGCAAGCTGGGCTTTTTGTTGTATGGATGGCAAAATAAGAGCAGATGATGAAAAATACTAGAGCGGGAAAAACTGCGCAGAAATAAAGACCCATCCTTTGCTTAATAACATCGGATGGATCCTTCAACAATTTACTCTGTCCAATTTTATTGAAGTAAAAGCATATAAAAAAGAAAAATTTACAGTTCCTCGAGCTTTTTAATATCTTCGTTGGAACCAACGACAACAAGCAGGTCGTTTTCCTGGATGATATAATCGGATTTCGGTGAAACAAAAACATTAGTCCCGTTCTTAATGGCAATAATACTGATACCATATTTTTCACGAATTTCCAGTTCTTTGAAGGAACGCCCGAACCATGCTTTTGGTGGAATTACTTCCATAATGCTGTTCTCTTTTGAAAGTTCAATATAATCGAGAACATTGGTGGTGATCAGATTGTGGGCAACACGAATTCCCATATCCTTTTCCGGAAAGACAACACGGTCAGCACCAACTTTTTCAAGGACACGTGCATGCAAATCATTTTGCGCTTTTGCAACAATATAAGGAACTCCCATATCTTTCAGAAGAATTGTCGTAAGGATACTTGACTGCATATTATCCCCCATGCCGATAATGGCAACATCAAAGTTGCGGAGACCGAGGGCCTTCAGAAGATTTTCATCTGTTGCATCCCCTACAATGGCATGGACAACATTTTCCGAAAGTTTATTGACACGTTCTTCCTCAATATCAACAGCAAGGACATCAAAACCCATTTCTGCGAGCGTATTTGCCACACTCATGCCGAACCTTCCAAGACCAAGAACAGCAAAAGATTTCTTTTTCATAAAACTACTCCTTATCCGATTGCTATTTTTTCTTCCGGATAGCTAAACACCGGCTGGTTTCTTTCCGGGCGATGCGAAAGTGCTGCAATAATGGAAAGCATTCCAACGCGGCCGAAGTACATGGAAACAATCAATGCAATCCGGCTGGTTGTACTCAGCGTTGGTGTAATACCGAGTGTCAGGCCAACGGTGCCAAAAGCAGACGCTGACTCAAACAATGCCTGAATAACTGTTACATTATCAGCGAGGACAAGAACCATTGTAACAGTGCAGAGCCATGAAAAGCCGATAAATGCAAGGACGAAAGCTTTTTTTAGGATGGATTGGGGTATCCTCTTCTGAAAAGCATCTGTTTCCGAATGCCCTCTGGCGACTGCAAAAGCCGTCATCACCATTACGGCGATGGTCGTTGTTTTAATGCCTCCAGCGGTAGAACCTGGAGAACCGCCGATAAACATTAGAAAAATGGTAAAAAAGGCAGAAGCGGTCCGCATCCCACTCTGGCTTATTGTGTTAAATCCAGCTGTACGCGGTGTAACCGACATAAACGTTGCCGCAAGGATTTTCCCGCCTGGGCTAAGGGGACCAAGCGTTTGCGGGTTATTATACTCAACGATATAGAAAAACAGGAAACCGCCTATCAGCAGGGAAGCAGTTGTGATGACGACGATTTTCGTGTGAAGATGCAGCCGGGAAAAAGACTTTGTGCTGAAAATATCATTCTGCACGGTAAATCCAAGCCCGCCCATTATAATTAAGACCATTACTACAAGATTGACAAGGGGGTCTTCCACAAATGGAGCAAAATTGCAGAATTTACCAAAACGGCCCATAATATCAAACCCTGCATTACAGAATGCGGAAATCGCGTGAAAAATCCCGTAGTAAATACCTCTTACAATACCCATCATGGGAATAAAACGGATTGACAGAAGGGCTGCACCCGTCCCTTCAATAAGAAAAGTCCCCAAAATGATTTTCCTGGTCAGGTTAACGACGCCTTCGACGTCGTCTTTATTAATGGATTCTGCAAGGACCAGTCTTTCCTGAAAAGATATTTTCCTCCCGAGAATCAGAGAAAAAATTGTTGCAACAATCATAAATCCAAGGCCGCCGGTTTGAATCAGCAGGAGAATGACAATTTGCCCGAAAATTGTCCACGTCGTATATGTATCGACGACGACAAGCCCTGTCACACAGGTAGCTGAAGTTGCGGTGAACAGAGCAGTCAGAAAGCCCTGGCTTGTTCCGCTTTTGGAAGCGCAAGGCAGGGTGAGAAGGACAGCACCAATCAAAATGATCGAAGCAAAACCCATCGCTACACTTTGCACGGGTTTAATACGGATCATATTGCCCCTTTTTAACCGGATTCGAAGCAAGTGGCTCAAATCAAATGACATCTCCTAACGATAACATGTCGATAAACTGAAAGAGTCAACCAAAGAAAAGCCTCAAGATGGCAGAATTCAGAATGGAATTATTGAGTGACTTCGATATATGCTATCACGTCGTTATGGAAAAGTCAATTCCCTTTTGATTCATAGAAAATCGTTGGTAAGAATAAGACAAAAGTACAAAAAATATCATGGAATCTTTGCAAAAGTTCCATGATATTTTAAGCAGAATGACAACGTGACAGTTTCACCCTTTATTGGTTGGTGATGGCTGCTGCTCAAGAGCTTTGTATTTTTTAACAATCAGGTTGGCGCATTGATAAATGTTGCCACCGCCAAGTGTAAGGACAAGGTCACCATCCTGTGCGTTTTTCACAATATAATCCGCGATTTCCTCGAAGGTTTTAAACCATACACTTCCCGGAATTTTTGCGGAGAGATCTTTGGAATAAATATGATAAGTGTTTGTTTCACGTACGGCAAGAATTTCGGAGAGTACAACACGATCCGCAATGGAGAGGGCTTTTACAAAGTCGTTAAAAAGAAGGTAGGTACGAGAATAGGTATGCGGCTGAAAAACAGCCCATATCCGTGTGAAGCCCATCTGCTTTGCTGCGGTCAGCGTTGCACGGATTTCTGTTGGGTGATGAGCAAAGTCATCAGCGACCGTGACACCTTGGTATTCACCGAGCATCTCAAAACGGCGGTGAACCCCTGTAAAAGCATGCAGACTTTTTACAATCTGCTGCGGACTGACGCTGAGCAGGTCTGCAACAGCAAAAGCGGCAAGCGCATTGTAAATATTATGTTTACCTGGAATACTAAGAGATATCTCGGCTATTTTTTCTCCAGACTTTACAATTTGAAAATTTTCACGCGCCCGATTAGTCGGTTGAATATCCAATGCACTGTAATCATTTGACGGTGCAAAACCATAAGTGATTACATGAGCGTTGGTAATCCCCTTCACAGCTTTCATGGCGTTTTTATCATCGCCGTTTACGATAATTGCTTTGCTGGTTTGGAGGCAGAACTGATGAAATGACCTGATTGTGTTTTCCACTGTGCCAAAATAGTCAAGGTGGTCATTGTCAATATTTAATACTACAGAGATCGCAGGGTGGAGCTGCAAAAACGTATCAACATACTCACAGGCTTCGCAGACGATTGTATGTGATTTTCCTACCCTTCCATTTCCGCCGATAAGCGGAAATTTTCCTCCGATGATGGCGGAAGGATCTAAACCGGCTTCCAGCAGAATCTGGGTAATCATAGCTGTTGTTGTTGTTTTGCCATGCGTTCCAGATATGGCTATGGTGTTAGCAAAGCGCCGGGTTACCATGCCAAGCATGACGGAGCGTTCTACAGTGGGAATCCCGAGTTCCCTCGCAGCAGTAAGCTCAGGATTATTGTTTTTAATTGCTGCCGAATAGACAACAAGCTCTGCACCCTTTACGTTCTCTGCACGCTGGCCCATAAAAACCGGAATTCCATAGGTGCGGATGCGTGCAAGGGTATCCGATTCTGCATTGTCCGATCCAGTCAGTTCATATCCCCTATGAAGCAGGATTTCGGCAATTGGGCACATCCCAGAACCGCCAATTCCCACGAAATGCACTCTTTTCACTTTTGATAAGATATCGTTGTTTTCCATCTTTCGTCTCCTCAGCTTTTGTCTGCCGTTTCCAGCGGAAAAGTATACTATATAATATATTGCCAAACAACCTAATAATAAACACCTTTCTGTGTAATTGCAAACTGAAATTCTTAAACAATGAAAAGGAGGGGAGAATCTTTCGACTTCCTTACAGGCTATAAAAACACTGCGGCCGTTGTGCAACACGGGGAATATCCTCATTGCCTGAAAAGCAATCCTTGTCACAGCCTATTCCACTATGCTATAATAACAAATTAGTAGAAGGGAGGGCCTATGCTTTATTGTGAAAGATGCCAGGTCCTGAGCCGTGATGGGAAAACCTGCCCACTCTGCGGCAGCAGGAAACTGCGTCCAGTTTGCCCGGATGATCCGGTTTTGCTGCTTACGGTTGGAGAAGACGAGGCGATACGCATTACGGCGGCTTTCAAAGAGTCTTCCGTGCCGTGTCTGGCACGCTCCTCCGGGTCTGGCGGCTATATATCCATTATCCTTGGACGAAGCAGATGTTCGGATGTCCGTATTTTTATACCATTTAATAAAATAGAGCATGCCAAAGAAATTTTAATCGGAATCGGTTTCTTAAAAACTGAAAAAGAATCGGAGAAAAAAGCAGATTCTGGCGAGCAGGGCGGGAAAGTTCCTATGAGCCGCTGCAAGCGCATTGCCGTGAAAATCATTTCAGTAATTTTATTCTTTTTTCTGATTTGGGGTGTCGTTATATTATCCGACTGGGTAATTACAAGATTAAAAGGGCTATTTTACTGAATAGGCTGCAAAATTTACCTGTAGTAAAACATCCATCCTTTTCTGCCGCCTTCTTCTGTGCTATAATACAATACGTTTCATACTGTTCCATTTGGAGATGAATCAGCTAATGGCAGGAATTACACAGCGTTCCGTCTGCAGCGGTGTGACATTCCGGGGAATTCGGGATGACCGCTACAAAACGGTATTGATGTCGATTAACTTTTTTCTTCCGTTAAACCGGAAGACAGTTTCTTCCAATGCAATTCTCCCTTTCCTCCTAAAGCGGGCAAGCAGAGAATATCCAGACTTTACAAAGCTGAATGAGCATCTTGCTGAACTCTATGGGGCTGTGCTTGATGCTGACGTCCAGCGCTTGGGTGATGTCCAGATCCTTTCGGTTTCTGCATCCGCGATTGCAGACCGTTATGCGCTGGATGGTGAAAAGATTTCTGCTGAGCTTTCTAACCTTCTTTGCAGTGTCTGCTTTGCTCCACCGTTGCAGGATGGCCTTTTCCCGGAGGATGGTTTTCTTCAGGAAAAGCGGCAGTTGGAAGAAACACTTGACGCAGAATTCAATAATAAAGTAGGCTATGCGCTCCGCCGCTGTGAAGAAATCATGTGTGTGGACGAGCCTTATGGCATTGGACGCCTGGGTTCAAAAAAAGAGATTACGAGCTTGAGGCGGGAAAACCTTACGGCAGCATGGGAATATATGATTCGGCATGCCAGAGTCGAAATCTTTGTGCTGGGAGACTGCGATCCGGAACCGGCGTTTCGTGAGTTTTCCGATGCTTTTCGTTCTCTTGGAAGAACATCATTTGAACTGTGCCCGACGGTTGTGAAAAAAGTGGCAGGCAAAAAGAAAGATGTTACTGAGCGGATGAATGTTGCGCAGTCGAAACTCGTCATTGGGTTTCGCACGGGATGCGCAGAACCGGAAAAAGGTGCGCCTGCCGTAAAGCTGATGAATGCGCTTTATGGTGGCATGCCTACCTCGAAACTGTTTCTTAATGTCCGTGAAAAAATGGGCCTCTGTTATTACTGCGCACCTGCTTACAATTCAGTAAAGGGTATTCTGGAAGTACAGAGTGGTGTAGAGCAGAAAAACCTTAAGCGTGCAGAAGAGGAAATCCTTTCCCAACTTGAGGAAATCCGCAGTGGGAATTTCACAGATGAAGAAGTTACGGAGGCAAAGTGCTATCTGTCAAATATCTATCACACGTTTTCAGATTCACTTGAGGCAATGGAAAACTGGTACTTGGTGAAAACTATGTATGCACCAACACGCACGCCGGAAGAGGAAGCAGACATGGTAAACGATGTAACCCGTGAAGAGATTGTTGAGGCTGCACAGCACATGACGGTGAAAAACTGATGGAACAAGGGGTTCAGGAAATCCGCAGTGAACGTCTCGGAGATCATTACTATGAAGTCCGCCATCCTTCCGGTTTAAAGATATTCATTTATCCAAAAGAAAAATATAATTCCGCTTATGCCGTTTTTGGAACAAAGTATGGCTCCATTGATAATTGCTTTCGGATTTCCGGAGAGGAAGGGGTTCATCGCGTTCCGGCAGGCATAGCACATTACCTTGAACACAAAATGTTTGAGAGCAAAGAAGGGAATGTTGATGCACGCTACGCAAAAGTAGGCGCTTTGGTAAATGCATACACTTCTTTTGATATGACCTGCTATGTGTTTTCATGTACGAAACATTTTTGTGACTGCCTTGGAATTCTGCTCGATTTTGTCCAGCAGCCTTATTTTACGGAAGAGACGGTACAGAAGGAGCAGGGCATCATCGGTCAGGAAATCCGTATGTATGAGGATACGCCGGGTTGGCGTGTACTTTTTAATCTGCTGCGGGCGATGTACCACAGCCATCCTGTGAAAACGGATATTGCAGGCACGGCAGAAAGCATTGCGGAAATCACCCCGGAACTGCTTTATGAATGTTACCGTACTTTCTATAACCTTAATAATATGGCCCTCTGTGTTGCAGGTAATGTTAACCCGGAAGAAGTCCTCAGTATCTGCGACAAAATGCTTCGTCCATCAAAGCCTATGGCAGTAGAGCGCATCTTTAAGCCAGAGCCTGATTCTATTGTAAATCCCAGAATTGAGCAAAAAATGTCCGTAGCCGCACCGCTATTCCAACTTGGTTTTAAGGAACCAGCGGTGAAAGGCCGTGCAGATGTCAGGCAGCTTGCTTATACAGATATTCTTCTGGAAGCTCTTGCTTCACCTGCTTCCCCACTTTACCGCAGACTCATTGATGCCGGACTGATTAATGAAGCGTCATTTGGCAGTGAATATTTTGAAGGGCCCGGCTTTGCTTCTGTCATTTTTTCCGGCGAATCAAAGGATCCAGACGCTGTAGAAGACATGATCCTGAAAGAAATTGAGCGGTTTCGGCAGGAAGGCGTTGGGCGGGAAACGTTCCGCTGCGCAAGAAATACGGTCTATGGAAAATACCTTGGCGCAATGAATCTTCCGAGCAACATAGCAAATTCCATTCTGTCACTTGATTTTGCGGGAAGAGAGATATTCTCTTATCTTTCGGCAGTCGCAGAAGCCGATGAGGAGGCAGTGATGGAGCGGCTTAAGACACAGATGGACCCAGGTCATGCTTCCCTTTCCATCATCAGTCCGGATCAGTAAACTTTCTGCATAAAAATTTGGTTAAAGAAGTGGTGTCAGCATGTATATGTATCATGTCCAGTTCCCAGGTATTGGTATCAATGTTACTATCAATCCAACTGCATTTTACATTAACGGTCATCCTTTTGCCTGGTATGGCATTTTGATTGCCATAGGCTTTTTGCTCGCTTTTTTCTATACACTGAAAAGCTGCAAGCGCTTTCATATGGATGAGGATAAGTTTACGGATGCTGTTATTGCCGGCATCATCGGCGGCATTATCGGAGCACGTCTGTATTATGTCCTTTTTGATGCGAGTGATGAATTTATCAAGAACCCTGCCAGTATCTTTTACATCTGGAACGGCGGCCTTGCCATTTATGGGGGCATCATTGGAGGCTTGCTCTGTGGTGCCCTGATGGCAAAACACCATAAAATCAGCGTTCCGGCTGTGCTTGACCTTGCTTCACTTGGATTCCTGATTGGTCAGAGTATCGGCCGCTGGGGAAACTTTATGAATCAGGAAGCGTTTGGAGCAGCAACTGATTTGCCTTGGCGTATGGTCAGCGAGAACACAGAAAGCATTTCAACGACCGGTGTTCACCCTTGCTTCCTCTATGAATCACTCTGGTGCCTGATTGGATTCCTTTTGCTGCATGGATTCAGCAGAAAATTCCGCAGGTATGATGGACAGGTATTCCTGCTTTACAGTCTTTGGTACGGTGTTGGGCGTTTCTTTATTGAAGGTCTCCGTACGGATAGCCTTTTAACACCATATGTTCCCCTGCGGATTTCTCAGGTTGTAGCTGCTGCTGCGGTTATTGTATCGGCTACCCTGCTGATTGTTTTCCGCAAGAGGACATCCCTGACGGGATGCGGCTCTAAAAAAATAATGGAGCTGAACGCGATAGTTGATGAAGTCGCTGTTAAAAAAAGCCGGAAAAAAGCAAAAGAAAATGCTGTTCCCATTCTTGAGGATGGGACGAGCACAATCTTTGAAAATGGTGAGCAGGCGAGAAAAGTAATGGCAGGAGAATCGGTCCGCAATGAAACAGTGCGTTTCGGAGAGGCGAAAGCTTCTTCGGGAACTGCACAGTCTCCAGAACAGTCGGCTGAGCCTGCTGTACAGGCTTCAAAGAAAAAATCTTCTCCAGAAGAGAAAATTCAGGACAATAATAATACTCCTCAGGGAAAATAGGAAGGCGAAAAGCAGTGCCTTCAGTCATATCGGAGGCGCTTAACAGAATCGGAGGCGGGAATGTCAAAAATCATTGATGGTAAGGCGATTGCAGCCGAGACGCGTGCTCAAGTCGCTGAAAAGGTTGCCAGACTGAAAGAGCAGGGAGTTACCCCGGGATTAGCTGTTGTACTGGTAGGGAACAATCCTGCTTCACGGACGTATGTTACTAGCAAGGAAAAAGACTGTTCAAAAGTTGGAATTCATTCAGAAGAATTTTCTCTTCCGGAGACAACAACACAGGAGGAACTTCTGAATTTAGTTCGTACCCTGAATGGCAGAAAAGAAATCAATGGAATCCTTGTTCAGCTTCCGCTGCCGAAAGGACTGGACGAGCAGGGTGTAATTGAAACAATCAGTCCGGAAAAAGATGTAGATGCATTTCATCCCGCCAATGTTGGCAGAATCATGATTGGCAACTATCGTTTTCTTCCCTGCACACCGGCAGGCATTATGGTCCTTCTGCACCACGAATCAATTTCTGTGGAAGGGAAGCATTGCGTTGTAATTGGGCGCAGCAATATTGTAGGAAAGCCCATGGCAATGCTCCTGCTTCATGAAAATGGCACTGTGACAGTTTGTCATAGCCGAACGCAGAATCTCCATAAGATTTGTGCTTCAGCAGATATTTTGGTCTCAGCGGTCGGAAAGCCCAAATTTGTTACGGCTGACATGGTAAAGCCGGGTGCAGTGGTGATTGATGTCGGTATGGACCGTGATGAGCATGGTAAGCTTTGCGGTGATGTTGACTTCGCTGCCGTTGAGTCTCTAGTGTCTTACATTACGCCGGTACCGGGCGGTGTTGGGCCGATGACAAGGGCTATGCTTTTGGAGAATACAGTTACAGCCGCAAAAATACAAAACGGAATTTCCGTTTAATAAAGTTAAGTCAGAGGTGGAGAAACAATGGGCGGTCTTCTGAATAACATTCATTCCCCGGAAGACCTGAAGGGACTGTCGCCCGAAAAACTAATCCGGCTCTGCTCTGAAATTCGTACATGTTTGATTCGCACAATTTCTACAAATGGTGGACATCTTGCTTCCAATTTGGGAGCCGTAGAGCTTACAGTTGCGCTGGAGTATGCTTTCAGCAATCCAGACGACCGTATCGTCTGGGATGTCGGCCATCAGTCCTATACCCATAAAATTCTGACCGGAAGGTATGACCGGATTTCAACAATCCGCAAACAGAATGGGCTTTCCGGTTTTCCGAACCGGCAGGAAAGCAAGTATGATCCTTTTAGCTGCGGCCATAGCAGCACATCAATTTCCTCGGCACTTGGTCTTGCAAAAGCAAAGGAGCTGACCGGAAAACCCGGGTTTACCGTAGCTGTAATTGGTGATGGGGCCTTAACTGGCGGCCTTGCCTATGAAGGGCTGAATAATGCGGGCCGTATGCGGAAAAATTTTATTGTTGTTTTAAATGACAATAAAATGTCAATTTCTCGGAATGTTGGTTCTATGGCGAGCTACCTCTCTAAAATCCGCACGGAACCGTCCTATTTCCGTATTAAAGGCAATGTAGAACAGGCTCTGGATCAGATACCGATTATCGGTGAGCCGATGCATCATGCCCTGACACGTTCCAAGGCTGTTGTAAAGCAGCTTATGTATAACAGCACAATCTTTGAAGACATGGGTTTTTATTACTATGGCCCATTTGATGGCCATGATGTTAATAAGCTGATTGAAGTCTTCAACAATGTAAAAAGTATTAATCATCCTGTTTTCCTCCATGTTATTACGCAAAAGGGAAAAGGATATTATTATGCGGAACGCAACCCTGATGCTTACCACGGAGTTTCCGGTTTTAATATTGCTACAGGCAAGCTCAAAGTTGCTGGCCCCTGTTTCTCTGCCGTTTTTGGGGATGCCATTTGCAGCTTCGCGGCAAAGGATCCGAGAATTTGCGGGGTAACCGCCGCCATGCAGACAGGGACTGGACTTACAAAGTTTGCTGAAATGTTCCCGCAGCGCTTTTTTGACACAGGCATTGCGGAAGAACATGCGGTCACATTTTGCGGAGGTCTTGCAGTCGGCGGAATGCTTCCTGTTTTTGCCGTATATTCTTCCTTCTTGCAGCGTGGGTACGACCAACTGATTCATGATGTTGCCATGCAGCGTGTCAAAGTCGTTTTAGCTGTAGACCGTGCAGGTGTTGTCGGGGAGGACGGCCAGTCTCACCAGGGTATTTTTGACGCAGCCTATTTTAATACAGTTCCGGGTATGGCAGTCTATTCACCTGCGTATTACGACGAAATGAAGCCGTGCCTGCGTATGGCGCTGTATGACAGCCCTGAAATTTCTGCCGTGCGCTATCCACGCGGTAATCAACTGTATCGTCCTAGAGATTTTGAGCCATGTGGCTGTCCGTTTGATCAGTATGGTAACGCAGATGCAGAAATTACGATTGTGACATATGGAAGACTGTTTTCTTATGCCTGCCTTGCTTTACTGCACCTTGCAGGGAAGGGGATTTCAGCAAATATTCTGAAACTGAACCGCATCTGTCCAATCGCTTTGGAAGCTGTTCGTTCGGCGTCCAAAGCAAAGCATATTTTCTTTTTTGAAGAGGGAATTGCACAGGGCGGTGTTGGAGAACATTTCGGATATCTTCTCAGCCAAAATGGCTGGAAGGGTATTTTCCGCCTTCGCGCAATCACTGATTTCGTTGCCCATGCAACAATGGAGCAGGCCCTGCATTCTCTTGGCCTCGATGATGAAGGAATGTACCAAATGATATTGATGGAGTGCGCAAATCATGGAGAAAAAGCGACTTGACTGTCTGCTCTTTGAACGCGGCCTTGCGGAGAGCAGGGAAAAGGCGAAGATTGCCTTAATGACAGGTAATGTATATGTAAACGGTCAGAAACAGGATAAACCAGGGACAATGCTTTCTGACGACGTCAAAATTGAAGTGCGCGAAAAGGCACTGCCTTATGTCAGCCGCGGCGGTTTAAAATTGGGAAAAGCCCTTCAAGTTTTTCCGATTGATTTGCGTGGTAAAACAGCGATGGATATTGGTGCTTCAACAGGGGGATTTACGGACTGTATGCTCCAAAACGGAGCCCAGAAAGTGTATGCCATTGATGTTGGCTATGGGCAACTTGCCTGGAAACTACGGACGGATCCGCGCGTTATCAATCTTGAACGTACCAATGCACGCTATCTTACTGAAAAACAGATTCCAGAACAAGTTGATTTTTTCAGTGTTGATGTTGCTTTTATTTCTCTCAAGCTAATTTTGCCGGTCGCAAGAAGATTTTTAGCGGAAAACGGGCAGGCGGTCTGCTTAATTAAGCCACAGTTTGAAGCTGGACGGCGACAAGTGGGGAAAAATGGCGTTGTCCGCGATAAGGCTGTCCATGCCGAAGTAATTCATGACATTGCGGATTTTGCTTTTGCAAACGGATTTTCTGTGCTTGGCCTTGATTTTTCTCCGGTAAAGGGCCCAAAGGGAAATATTGAATACCTGATGTTCCTGCAAAGATCCGACCATCCAGTCAAGAAAATTCCAGAAATTGATGGCCTTGTTGAGAAATCGCATAGGGTATTGAACGGCGGTGAATCCAAATGAAGATTGCCGTTCTGCCTAATCTGAGCCGCGAAAAAGCACAGTACCATACGGAGCGTTTGATTGACTGTCTGAAAAACCTTGGATTGCCTGTCCTCATGCAGAGTTGCTTCTGCGAAACTTTTCAGAATCAAAAAATCAAATTCTATGATGATTTTGACGAGATGATTTATACCTGTGACATGATTGTTGCTCTTGGTGGGGACGGGACCATTATTCACTGTGCACGTCATGCTGCTGCATTTGGAAAGCCAATTTTGGGAGTTAATGTAGGCCGTCTAGGCTTTCTTGCAGAATTGGAAACAGACGAATTTGGAGAGCTAAAAAAGCTGACTTCTGAGGATTACCATACTGAAAAGCGGATGATGCTTGAAATTCGCTATACGGAAAACGGGCGTGAAAAAAGGTGTTCGGCGCTCAATGATGCGGTTGTCTCCCGCGGGAGCATGGCACCGATGCTTGACTATCGGGTTGAGTCCAATGGTCAGACGGTGTGTGAGTACCGCGGAGATGGTTTGATTGTTGCTACGCCAACCGGGTCTACAGCTTATTCTCTGTCAGCCGGAGGGCCGATTATCGACCCGAGCCTTTCCTGTCTTCTGTTGACACCGCTCTGTTCACATTCACTGCTTACGCGGCCTGCTGTTTTTGGGCCGGATACCCATTTTGGCATACAGACCTGTTTTCGCACACCGAGTGAGGCCTTTCTGACAATTGACGGTGAGATTTTTGTCAGGATTGATTCTTCCAGGCCAATAGAAATCTGTCGGTCTGAAAAAGAAGTCCAGATTGTGCGCCTGAAAGACCACAACTTCTATGATATCGTCCATGAAAAGCTCGGCAATGGGAGGAATGAGCCTTGAAGCAGAAACGGCACGAAAAGATTTTGGAAATTGTAGAACGTTATCCTATTGATACACAGGAAGAGCTTCTCCGCCTTTTACGAGAAGAAGGGTTTCATGTGACGCAGGCAACAGTTTCTAGGGATATTAAGGAACTGCGTCTTGTTAAAACGCTTTCTGCGGATGGAAAATACCGCTATGTGCCGGCAAAAAAAGAAGCACGTGAAAAGACGTTAAAATTCTGGACCCTTTTTCAGGAGTCGGTCTTGTCAGTCGTGACTGCACAGAATATCGTCTGTGTGAAATGTCTTGATGGTACGGCAAATGCTGTCTGTGCGGCATTTGATGTTCTTCACTGGGATAGCCTTGTTGGTACTCTCGCAGGGAACGACACAATTTTTATGCTATGTAAGGATGAGGCATCCGCGGCAAAACTTGAAGCTGAATTGAACAAAGCAGGCGGGTGATTTTCCATGCTTTCTCAGCTTTATCTTGAAAATATTGCAGTAATTGAAAAAGTATCTGTCCATTTCCACCATGGATTTAATGTACTTACCGGCGAGACTGGAGCCGGTAAATCAATCTTGATTGACTCGATTGATGCAATCCTTGGCGGACGTGTTTCGCACGACCTGATTCGGACAGGGGCTAAGTCCGCATTCATCAGCGCCGTGTTTACAGGTGTCGGTCCGGAAGCGGTGGCAAAACTTCAGGAACTTGGCTTTCAACCGGAAGAGGACGGGACGCTTGTCATTCAGCGGGAAATCAGCTTGGACTCTAAATCGTCCTGCCGGGTAAACGGGCGGCCTGCAGCTGTTTCTACTCTCCGCGAAATTGGCCCGCTTCTTGTGAATATTCTGGGGCAGCATGAGAGCTATGGCTTGCTTTCCCCGGAAAACCATATTAGATATCTGGACAGTATGGGTATGCCGGAAAATCTTGTGAAGGGCTACACTGCAGTGTTTGGTGAGGTTCGCAGACTTCGCCGGGAATTGGATTCCCTCAATATGGATGAGACGCAAAAGGCCAGACAGATCGACCTTTTGAAGTATCAAATCAATGAACTTGAGAGTGCAGACTTAAAGAAGGGCGAACAGGAAGAACTTGACCGCCGCAGGATGATGTACCGTAACAGTGAAAAGATAGCTTCGGCTGTTGGAGCGGCAAAGGCTGCTTTGGACGGAGGCGAAGAAGCGGAAGGTGCTGTGTCGGCAGTTTCAGAAGCTGCTGATAAGCTAGGTTCTGCAGAACGCTACCTGCCGGAGCTCCATAATCTTACGGAGCGCCTGCAGAATATTTCCTATGACCTAGAGGACTGTAGCGGGGAACTGAGCGGATACACTGACCAGATGGAATATAACCCTGCTGAACTTGACCGTATTGAAACAAGACTGGACACGATTTATCGTTTGGGGTTAAAATACGGCGGTTCAGTAGAAAATATGCTTGTGTATCTAGAAAAGAGCAGAGCAGAACTGAAGAAAATCCAGACTTCCGATGAAACTGCGGAACGGCTTCGTGTGCAGTATAAGGGGAATGCCGAAAAAGCACAAAAACTTGCCTTGGAGATGTCTTCCTGGCGCAGCAAAGCTGCAATTAACTTTGCTGCACAGGTAAAAAAAGAGCTTGAGTTTCTCAATATGCCGCATGTTGTGTTTGAGGTGCGGCAGGAACACTGTCCTTTAAATCCAAAAGGATGCGATACCGTTGAATTCCTGATTTCCACAAATGCCGGAGAACCCGCAAAACCACTTGCAAAAATTGCTTCGGGCGGCGAACTTTCCCGAATTATGCTTGCTGTAAAAACGGTACTTTCCGGTCGGGATGAGGTTGGAACTCTAATCTTCGATGAAATTGATACGGGTGTCAGCGGGGCCGCAGCACAGAAAATCGGCCTCAAACTGAAAGAAGTTTCCGAGAGCCGTCAAGTGATTTGTGTGACACATCTGGCACAGATTGCAGCTTTGGCTGATTCTCAGTACCTGATCCGCAAACAGGTGCATGATGGACGAACTTATACGGATGTAGAGGAGCTGGACAGGATAGGACGCAGGCAGGAACTGGCCCGCATGATTGGCGGGACGAATATTACTCTGCTGACGCTTCAGAATGCAGAAGAAATGCTACACCTTGCACATCCGGACGAAAAATCCCCTTGACACATTGGAAAAAATGTGCTTATAATATTCCAAACAGCTATGAAAGGAAAAAGTATGTTGAATGTCCTCGGGGCAGAGAACCTGCGTTTGATGCGAGCGGGAACGGGGCACAGCAGAAATACTTCCCGGAGCTGCGGGGCTGAACGTAAAGTATGTCTTGCAAAAAAATACAAGTAGGCTCTGCCGTGTGTGCGCGTTACTGCACAGTGGGTATGACAGCTTTTTTGTACCCAATGAGGCCGTTGTCGTGAGGCAGCGGTAAACTGAGGTGGTACAGCGGTTTTTTCCGCCCTCTGCATAAAAATATTGCAGGGGGCGTTTTTGCTTGCCTTCTTGCGGAAAGCTGGAGAAAAATGAAAATCTATGAAGAGCTGAAAGAACGAGGACTGATTGCTCAGACGACAGATGAAGTTCAGGTGTGTGATCTGCTTGACAATAAACAGACAGCATTTTACATTGGTTTTGATCCCACGGCAGACAGTTTGCATGTCGGACATTTTATTCCGATTATGGTTGCCGCGCATTTACAGCGAGCCGGACATACACCTATTATGCTATTCGGCGGAGGAACAGGGATGATTGGTGATCCAAGCGGCAAAACTGATATGCGTCGTATGCTGTCCAAAGAAGAAATTGCGCATAACATTTCCTGTTTTCAGAAGCAGATGTCGCATCTTATCGACTTTACGGGCGGCAAGGCTGTTATGGCTAATAATGCGGACTGGCTTACCAATCTGAACTATATTGATTTTCTGCGTGATATTGGTGTTTGCTTTTCCGTTAACCGTATGCTGGCGGCGGAGTGCTATAAACAGCGTTTGGAGCGCGGGCTTTCGTTTTTTGAAATGAACTACATGCTGATGCAGAGCTATGATTTCCTGGAGCTTTTCCGCCGCTACGGCTGCCGGCTGGAAATTGGCGGAGATGACCAGTGGAGCAATATCATCGGCGGTGTGGAACTGATTCGCCGCAAGGAAAATCAGGATGCTTATGGTATGACTGTTTCGCTGCTGACAAACAGTGAAGGCAAAAAAATGGGGAAAACAGAGCGTGGGGCTGTATGGCTTGACCCTGAAAAGACCTCTCCTTTTGAATTTTACCAGTACTGGCGCAATGTCAATGATGCAGATGTCGTGAAGTGCCTTAAAATTCTTACCTTTTTGCCGATGAAACAGATTGAACAATTTGAGCACCTCGAAGGGCAGCAGCTTAACGAGGCAAAAGAGCTTCTTGCTTACGAAGTTACGAGGCAGATTCATGGTAAAGCAGAAGCGGAAAAAGCTCGCAGTTCAGCACGTGCAATTTTCGGGCAGGGCATGAATACGGAAAATATGCCATCAACGAAAATTGGTTCCTCCAATTTTACAAGTGGAAAGATTGCTGTGCTTGACCTGCTTGTGAAAGCTTCTGTTGCATCATCCAAAGCGGAGGCACGGCGCCTTATCGCTCAAGGCGGAATCTCTGTGGATGGCAAAAAAGTGGAAAGCCCTGCTGCTGTACTGACACCAGCGGAGTTTGAAAAGCAGGATAAAAAATATATTATCATTAGAAAAGGGAAAAAAGTGTATCACAAAGTAATTCTAGACATTGATCTTTAAGAAGCGGTAGCCTGCCGATAGAATTCTGGCCATCCGCGTTATGACTTTGGTTACCAAAGGAAGGAGCATGGTTGTGTCCCGAAAACATTCTTACTGGATAGCGCCTTTCATTACAGCAACCGTGCTGCTTTCCGTGTACGCTTTTTATAGTTTGTACCCGTTTGGCAATGGGACGGTTGCCTGGTGCGATATGAAGCAGCAGGTAATCCCTTTTCTTCTTGATCTCAAGAATATTCTTACCGGAAAGTCTGATTTATTTTTAAACCTTGCGAATGCTGGAAGTATGGACTTCTGGGGCGTATTTCTGTTTTTCCTCAGCAGTCCTTTTTCTTTTCTCGTTGTGCTAATCCCGTCAGAAAAAATTTACCTTTTTGTCAATATCCTTCTTCTCCTTAAGATGATGACCTGTGCCTTGACGGCAGCTGTGTGGTTTTGCCATTGCTTTTCAAATCTTGATGTTATACAGGCTTCCGCCGTTTCTGTAATGTATTCATTCTGCGGCTATGTCATGTTTTATTATCAGAATATCGTCTGGCTTGATGTTATGGCACTTTTTCCGCTGCTTTTAATTGGCCTTGGAAAGCTGATCCATGAGAAAAAGCCGCTTGCCTATACGTTTTTGCTTGCCGCAGTGCTGACTGTAAATTTCTATCTGACCTACATGGTTGCCATATTTCTGATTCTTGGCTTTGGCCTCTATATTTTTTTATGTATTCCAAAAGAACAGCGGAAAGAGCAAGTCCTTCTGTTTGGTATTTCCACAATTGTTTCAGGTTTACTGACGGGGGTTGTCTGGCTGCCGGCGTTTCTTCAGTATACAACATCTGCGCGTGTTGGTGAACTGATAACCGGCCTTCGCACTGGCAGACTTGTTACGGATTGCTATACTACGACCCCGGTAATTTTCTGCTCTGGAGCTATCCTTGCAACGATCCTTTTTTTGCTCTTTCAACGCAGGGGGAAAGGGGCAAGGGAAAAATGGTTTTGTTGGATGCTCTTTCTTACGCTGATTCCCATTTTTGTAGAACCAATTAATAAAATGTGGCAGACCGGCAGCTACCAGTCGTTCCCGGTCCGCTATGGCTATATTCCAATTCTGCTTGGCCTGACGCTCTTTGCCGGCTGTGTTTCCAAATTCAATCAGGAAGTCTGGCATTTACCAAATAGACGGGAGCAGCTGCTTCCGGCAGCCGTATCGGCTGGTACAGTGGTTGTTGTAGCACTGTGCACGGCTGTTTTGTTAAAATATGACTTCGGAATACTTTCTTACTACACTCATTCGCTTTGGGTTGATTCAAGAGAATACCGCCTGCTACTGGTTTTCGCAATTACAATTGCGCTTGCCTATCTGCTTCTGATGCTTCAGTACCATTATGGTTTGCTGATGCGGAAAACGTTCTCCATGCTCCTTTGTGTGCTTGTAGTCGTGGAGAGTGTTTTTAATTCTAATGTTTATATCGCTACGGCAAAAAGCAGCGGGAAAAGCTACGATCAAGTCTTTGACCTTGCCGGAAAAATTCAGGATCAATCCATTTATCGGGTAAAGCTTGACAAGAAATTCTTTGATGTGAACCTGATTGGCAGCCTTGGGTATGACTCAATGAGCCATTATACTTCCCTTACTTCCAGTGATTATCTTTTTGCCATGAAAAAGCTTGGCTATTCTTCTTACTGGATGGAAGTTGGCTCGAATGGTGGAACAAAACTCACGGATGCGGTTCTTGCCAACCGGTATAAGATTGTGCTGTCGGGTGGCGGCTTGCCGAAAGAAGAGAACTATGTTTATAGTAACCAGATGTTTGCCATTGCCAGGAACGGAGACGCTTTCCCCTTTGGCTTTGCCTTCAGGGCAAACCAGATTTCAAAACTGGAAACCCTGCCGGATGCCACCCGTTTTCAGATGCAGCAGTATCTGTTTCAATCCCTGTTTTCCACTGGCGAAAAACTGTTTACGCAGTACCAACCAAGTTCCATGGACAATGTTGATTTTACAAAAACAGATTATTATGAACTTACAATCCCAGATAAAAGCCAGAAGGGGACAATCCTCTATAAAATTCCTATTTCCGGCTCGAAAACACTCTATTTTGACTGCTTTGATGCCTTGACTAATAATTTAAATGAGCATATTAATTCGAGCTTTTCCGTTTGTGTAAATGACAAATCGATTGATAAAGACTATCCGTCCCAGCAGAGCAATGGCCTGTTGTGCCTCGGGACATTTAAAGATGAAACCGTTGAGATCAAAATCAGTGTTCTGCAGGACGTGTATGCAAAATCCTTTGGAATTGCCAGCCTCAACGATCAGACTCTTACTTCTGCTATGAAACACGTCAGTTTGGCATCTCTTCGCCAGTCGGGAAATTCGATTATTGGCACGGTAACGGCAGATGCAGATGGAGAATATCTTTTTCTGCCGATTTCCTATGCAAAAGGCTTTACAGCTCAAGTGAATGGAAAGCCAGCCGGTGTTTACCGTGTATTTGATTCTTTCCTTGCAGTCAGGCTTTCAAAAGGGCAAAACAATGTTTCTGTGACTTATGTTCCAGCCGGATTTCGGCCCGGCCTTATAATTTCGCTTTTGGGTATCCTTTGTGCAGTTCTGCTTTCCAGGGCGGCGAAGCGAAGGAAATTTGCAAAGCAGAAAAAACTCCAAAATGTTTTTACAATCCTTTTTGCTGTGATGCTTGTTTTTGTATTTGCATGGGTTTATATTTTCCCATTAGTTATTTTCTTCACCTGAAAAAGAGGCTGTAGTTTTTCTGTAGCCCGTGAGAGACTGCGAAAATTGACTTTGTCTGCAAGTTTTCCACATGCATTGCAAAGCCCCATAGCCGGAATTGTGATAAAAAACCAAAGTAGGGAAAAAGGGATGCAGATTTGTCCCAGAATATTAGCAGGTTCCTGCGAGTAGTCCCAAACATTCATTTTAAGGATGAGATTAACTACAACACCAACGCAGAACTCAACTGTTGTAATGATTGCTGAACCAGCCAGGCACTTTTCGGCAAGTGGTCTGGTCTGCAGCCTTATGTTGCACACTTTGTCAATCAGGCAGAGGCAGGAGCCTCCGGCAAGTGCCATGGAAAAATCAGTCCGTCCACGGCACATAATTTCAAGAGTTGGGTAAAGGGTTCCGCCCATAAAAAATAAAAGTAAATTTTTCTTCATTCTTTACACCTCCGCAGAATATTTTCATTATCTGCGAAGCAGCAGAATTTATCCGGAAATGGCGGTGGCTCTTTTTGCCAAAGATATTGCTTTTTCCTTTCTTGCAACATTATTTCGTGATATAATTATTTTCAAAGAGAGAAGGGGCCAGAAATGGCATTTGGAAATCATATTTTAAAATATCAGGACGCGATTTTAAGCGATCTTGCGCGGATGGTCGCAATCCCTTCAGTCTGCGGAAAAGCAGAGCCGAATAAACCGTTTGGTGCAGGCTCCGCCCGTGCCCTGGAGAAAATTCTCCGGATTGCGGACGGCATGGGCTTAAAAACGAAGAATGTCGGCAATTATGCTGGCCATGCTGAATATGGTGAAGGAAGCGAATATGCTGCTGCGGTTGTCCATGTTGATGTTGTTCCATCCGGTGAAGGGTGGAAAACGGATCCATTCTGTTTGACACGCAGGGGAAACAACTTTTATGGCCGCGGCACGGCAGATGACAAAGGCCCTGCTGTTGTAGCACTCTATTGCCTGAAAGCCCTGAAGGATGCCAGCGTAACGGGGAACCGCAAAATCCGTGTAATTTTTGGCGCAGGCGAAGAAATTGCCAGTGATGACCTCGCCACTTATTTTAAGGAAGAACCTTATCCTTCCATGGCTTTCACGCCGGACGGAAATTATGGCATCTGCAACCGTGAAAAAGGGATTTTACGGGTTGATTTTAGTGCAGAACACAGTGAAGAAGAAACAGTCCATAATTTCCATTCTGGTACGGTCGTCAATGCTGTCCCCGCATCAGCGGAAGCCGAAGTGGATAATTCAGATGGCATCCTGCAAAAACTGGAATCCGCAGCGAAAACCGTTCCGGGGGACTTCCGCTTTGAAAAAACAGAAAATGGCGTGAAAATCACCTCTGCCGGTAAAGCGCACCATGGCTCTGAACCACAACTGGGCTTTAATGCTGCAACTCACTTAATTTCGCTGTTGCAAGCAGTTTTTCCGGCTGAAAAGCTTGGAAGCTTTCTTGGCTTTTTAAACCATTTTATCGGGACGGAAACGGACGGCGAATCTCTCGGCATTAAAATGTGTGATGAGCCTTCCGGTCCTTTGACTCTCAATGTTGGAATTGTGCGGCTGGATTCTTCTTCAGAGAATGCAGAAATTGATATTCGCTATCCTGTCACCCAAAAAGGCAGCGATATTTTTCATTCCATTAAAAAATGTGCAGAAGCGGCTGGTGTAAATGCAAAAATCGTTCTTGATAATCAACCACTTTATTTCCCGGAGAATCATCCGCTGATTCATCTGTTACAAAGTGCATATCAGGCAGTGGAAGGCACTCCTGCAGAAATTTATTCCATGGGCGGCGGAACCTACGCGAGGGAAATTCCGGGAAAGGCAGTTGCATTTGGTGCGCTTTTCCCAGATCAGCCGGATACTGGAGAGCATAATGCCAATGAATTTCTTCAGCTTGACCGCTATATGGAACATGCCCAGATTTGTTTGGAAGCGATGTACCGCATGATAAAGGCCTGATTTCAGATAAATTAGACAAAACAAAATGGAAAAAAGGATGTTTTAAAAAGTCCTGAGTAAGCAACTAAATTTCCATATCAGATTAACTTAATACAAGGAATGCCAGCGCTTTTAAGCGCTGGCATTTGATTTAATAGCAGAATCAGGCTGGTAAAAACTTTCCATTCCGCAAATGACTGTCACTTCGGAAAAGTAGATTTAACAGCCTTTGATTTTGCCCTGTAAATTTTTATAAAGAATATCTTCCAATCCATCACTGTCAAATGCACCGGAGCAAAAAAGCTTAACATACTGCGGCTCAATGTATCGGAACGGAGACACTGTCCCAAAGCATAGGCGCTTTGCGGTATATACCCTGATGCAGTCTTCCAACTGGCGGCCGGTAAAAGAGTCAACATAAATCAGATTGAAAAAGACGTTATCCCGCTTATTAGCGGCGTCAATGATGGCACTCCCCATACCGGCAGGATAACCGGTGCTCACAATCGTGGTCGGCTTGCTGCTTGCAGAGAGCATAGCCGCGATTTCATCCCCCGAAACATCGGCAAAAGTATCCATCTGACTGCGCTGACGAATGTTTTCAAATCCAACATCGACCTTGACAGTAAGTCCGAGGTCTCCAGCCATCTGGTAGGCCTTGATGGCGCGTGAATCATTCAAAGTATATCCGTGGTACTGTGGCGTAAGCTGAATCCCGGAAAAACCAAGTTCGGCGCATTCCTGAATATCGCGTTCCCATTCAATGTAGGTAGGATTGATTACAGCAAAGGGAAGGACGGTAACCTTGCCATAATAATTTTTCAGCTCATCCAAGAATTCACGGTTTCCTTCCATGGCATCAATATAGAAAATCGCATTTAGATTGGTGCAAACAATATGGGTGATTTTTGCTTTTTCGGCACGGGCCGCAGTCTGAGCAAGCGTTTCACAGGATAGTTTTCGGAATGGCCAGTGTCCAGTATAAGTGCAGCTGTCAATAACCATTTTCACTCACTCCTTTTCAAGAAAATGACGGTATTTCGTTCCGGCCAGAATCGTTTTCTTGTCTTTCTCACTGATGTTTGCAGCGAGAACTTTCCCCACACCGGACGAAGTGGAACCGTCAGTGCCGTAAAGAATGCGGCTGGCACCAATGCGTGCAACACATTCCTCAACAACAGGACTGTCAATTACGCTTCCTGAAATATCCAATACGACGTTTGGGCATTTTTCCATCCCTTTAAGCTGCCAGTGCCAGTCACCTCCGCCGGTAATGTGTGCCATAATAAGGTTGGCCTCAGGGTAGCGCTTTGCCACATGGGCGAAGTACTCGCCATGGGAAATCCTCGGCTGCGATTCAGGCTGGTAAGTAAGCTTTCCGGCATGCATTAGAATCGGCATATCCAATTTGATGCATTTTTCGATAATCGGAAACTGCACCGGATCATCCATACGGTACTGGTGGTACATTTTGACGCCGACAAAACCGTTTGCTCTGCATCGGTCAATTTCTTCCAGAGCTTCTTTCGTGTAGCCTGGGTTGACAAAGCACATTCCGCGAAGTCGTTTTGGATAACGCTTCACCGCACCCAAAACGACGTTGTTTGCCAGCCGGAATCGTTCCGGTGTGCAAAACTGGTCATTCGTTATAGGGCAGGAAATCATAAATAAATCTGTATGAGTTTGTTTGCCTGCAAAAAGCAAATTTTGCAGGGTGGATTCATTGAGCACTCCTGGTTTACTCTCCCAGACGTGCTCATGCCAGTTGATGACCGGATTGTCACGAAAAAGGTGCATTTCATCTTCAAAATACTGCTGTGCTTCTGTTTTCATGAGATATGCTCCCTTCTGCACTTTGACTTCTCTTTGTAATTGTAACAGCTGAGATAAAGATGTCAATCCGAAACTGCTTTTTGTTTTGATATTTTTAACGCAAAAGGCTCTATACTGTAAAAATGCTCATTTTGGTATAGCACGACGGCTCTTTTCTACGGGGCGGATGCTCATTTTTTCCATTCAAAGCCGATGGCGTTCAGAAAAGCGCGGGCAATAATCATGTGGCCGAGGACGTTGGGGTGAATCCGGTCCCAGGTTATGGAGACCGGATGGTAATAGCGCAGATATGCGTCAAAAGCAGCTTGGGTGTCTACATAAACAGCACCGTGCTTTTTTGCAGTTTCTTGTACAGCTTCTCCATATTGATCCATCATTTCACGCATGGGGTCACTGCGGTTTGGCTCCATAAAGTATGGGGCCATAAGGACAAGGCCTTTCAACTTTGGCTGTGTGATACTGACCAGTTCATCAAGCGTCTGGCGATATTCTTCAAGGGGAACATGGTTTTCTGGAATCAGTGGTGTATCAAACTGACGCCAGACGTCGTTGATGCCAATCAGGATGGAGAGCCAGTCCGGTTTCAGGTCGAGCACGTCCGTCTGCCAGCGGGCTTTCAGATTCCGTATATTGTCCCCGCTTGTTCCCATATTGATAACGCGAATTCTGCTTTGCGGGTAAGTAACGTTAAGAAGCGCATCCACAAGGGAGACATAGCTTTTCCCAATTCCGCCGAAAAGCCCTTCTCCTCGTGGCCTTGAACGCTCAAAATCCGTGACTGAATCACCAATCATGATAAGTTTGCTGTTGCTTTCAATCAGCATAATCCTGCTTTTCCTTTCCATTAATGATGTTTTACGCCGCTGAGCGGAGCCAAAAATAACAGCTTTCCCAAATTAACCAATTTATCCTACTGCAAAATAAAGAAGAAGTCAAACAGCTACAGGATAGGCAATCCTCCTTAAAATTATCTGCGGAGTATTCAGCAGCTTTGCATAGTGACGGAAAGTGTTTGCCGCTACTTTTTAAAGATTCTATTTTTGGATGAAACCCCCGATACTTTTTCCGGTGTATCATAGATGAAAGGCCTTTTATAAAGAAGGGAGGCGATACGGTGGAGGACGGCGAAATTATTAATCTGTACTGGAAGCGTTCCGAGCGCGCAATCGCCGAGACTGCAAAAAAATATGCTCATTACTGCCGCATGATTGCCTTCAATATCCTGCATGATGACAGTGACGCAGAAGAATGTGTAAATGACATGTACCTCCGAGCCTGGCAGTCCATTCCACCGAAACGGCCGGAGTACTTGCCGGCATTTTTGGGGAAAATTACAAGGAACCTTGCGCTGAACCGCTTTCAGAAATATACAGCGAAAAAACGTGGAGGCGGGGAAACAAAACACGTCCTTTTCGAGCTGGAAGAGTGTATCCCTACGCCGGAATGTATAGAAGATTTCGCCGAAGAAGCTTCTCTCTCAGATGCAATCGGGTGCTTCCTCAAGCGGCTCCCGAAAGAAAAACGGATTGTATTTGTACAGCGCTACTGGTATTTGATGCCTGTGACAGAGATTGCGCACATTAATGGAATAAGCGAAAGCAAGGCTAAGCTAATGCTTTTTCGCATGCGTAAAAAACTTCGTTTACAGTTGGAAAGGGAGGGGATATTCCTTTGAAAAGTGAAAAACTACTTTCCGCAATCGGCGGAATTCCAGATAAGTACATTGAAGAAGCAGTACCAGTTCAGACGAAAGTCCCTGCGTTTTGCTGGCAGAAAAAGATGGGATTTGCCGTATGCTTTGCTGCTGCTGTAATTGCAGTGCTTTTTCCACTCTGTTTTAGCAAGGATAGAGTTTTGCCTTCTCAAAAGACTACCGTGTCTGGAACGCCTGCAACTGCCTCACAGGAATGGTCAGCGGTTTCCAGCAGAAAAGCTTTAGTGAATAATTGGCTTACTATCAGCGTCATTCCCTCTGCGCCAACCGTGAAAACATCGAATATTGCACTGCTGATGAAAGATTTTGTCCATATGAATGACAGCGAACTTCTCCACTATTATGGAGTTTCATTACCGATTGAAAAAGAATTTTCTTTTCTGAAAGAACAGCAAAATGCTTCTCATGGAATTTATAAAAACACAGCGCGTGGGATTTATTACGACACAAATACTTTTTCCTATGCTTCGGCGGACGGTAACCGGAAAATTACGGTTACGCTTGCAAAAGGCAAGCCACCGCTTTTCGACCTTAATGAAATACGCAGTCATGGCTTTCCACTCGCACAGTCAGCCTATTCCGGTGTGTCAGTAACAGCTACCCGCTGTGATGAAAGCAGTCATCCAGCTTATTATGCTGAGTTTACTCGCAGCGGAACAGGGTATTCTATTACTGCAAAGTATCCCGCCAATACAGAAGACTTTGCAAAAGACCAGTTTTCTGCTCTGCTTGCGGCTCTAATTTCGGCGGAAAACAAGCCAAACAGTAGCAAATAACGAAGATTGCGGTAAACCACCGCTGGGCCCTTAAGTGGCGCCTGCACACCTGAATAATTCCGGGTGTGCAGGCTTTTTTGTGTCTGATAGCGAAATTTTTCTGGAATCGACCGATTATGAAAAAGCAGTTTTCCCATTTAGCGGCTTATAATATATGGTGATATAATAAAGTAACTGCTTTTGGCGGAGGCGAAAGAATGGAATGAGTGAAAACGAGGCAGTGGAAGTCGTTGCAGCGCTGATTTGCAGCAACGGGCGGCTGATGATTTGCCAACGGCCTGCTGGCAAGACGCGGGGAATGCTGTGGGAATTTGCAGGTGGAAAAGTCGAGCCTGGAGAAACAAAGGAGCAGGCACTTGTACGCGAGTGCAGGGAAGAACTTGCGGTCACTGTGTCCGTTGGACGTGCCTTTATGGATGTGACATACAGTTATCCGGATATGACAGTTCATCTGACGCTTTTTGAGGCTAGCATCACAAAAGGTACCCCCCGCAAGCTTGAGCATCATGATATCCGATGGATTACGTCGGAGGAAATACCAAACTATAAATTTTGCCCTGCAGATATGGCATTCCTAGACCGTATCCGTGCCGGACGAGGGAGATGAGTTAAATGTTCTTTGCCCTGCCACTGGTAACAATCGTATGGGTTTATATTTTGGCTGCAGTTCTTCCTGCCGCTTTCCTGATGTTCTATGTCTACCGGCAGGATTCTATTGAAAAAGAACCGCCGTATTTACTTTTTTCTCTGATTATTAAGGGCATTGAGGCTGCACTTGTTTCCATTATACTTGAGAGTATTGGGCAGCATATTCTCCCAAAATTGATTGACAAAAAAAGCTCAGCTTACGCTATTCTGTTTGCATTTCTAGTTGTTGCAGCGGTTGAAGAGGGTACGAAATTTTTCTTTCTACAACGCCGGACATGGAATGATCCTAATTTTAATTACCGCTTTGATGGCATTGTTTATTCCGTTTTTGTTTCCCTTGGTTTTGCAGCATTCGAGAATATTCGCTATGTTGTGGGATATGGCCTTTCTGTTTCTGTGCCGCGGGCATTTCTTGCGATTCCGGGGCATATGAGCTTTGCGGTTTTTATGGGAATATTTTATGGCCGGGCCAAACTCTGTGAAGATCGCTACCAGCATATGCGTAAAATTGGGAACCTTACAGCCGGTTATCTTGTCGCTGTGTTCCTGCATGGATTTTACGATTCCTGCGCAATGGTTGGCAATGTATTCTCTACGGTGCTTTTTCTTGTATTTGTTGTTGTAATGTATGCTGTTGTTTTTCGCCTTGTCAAAAAGGAAGCTGCTTCTGACCGGCCTGTATGAAGCCTTGGAAAGGAATTCAGTTTGTTGGCTGCACTTTGGTGCAGATAAGAAAACTGGCATGGTTGCCTTTTTGGTAACATACTAAAAAAACGAGTAATATTTTGAAGAAAGGGGTTGACAAAGCGGGGATGGT